>Ga0172378_10000084_pt1 | contig 66095 bp, 58 predicted proteins | sample GrowelOW332metaG_FD_119755 | JGI IMG/M metagenome (GOLD analysis project Ga0172378, IMG submission 119755) | Groundwater microbial communities from an aquifer near a municipal landfill in Southern Ontario, Canada - Pumphouse #3_1 metaG | ecosystem: Environmental > Aquatic > Deep subsurface >... | reverse complement strand
TTGAAGCAAATACCGTTCTACCCATTCTGATGCTCCTGTTCGTTTTTTATCGTTTTGAATACCGGATACATACCGGTTCACATATTTCCCGATTATGTCGCATTCAATATTTACAATGCAGCCAGTGGTCTTTCCTGACATACCGGTAATCTGTCGTGTATGAGGAATGACTCCAACGGTAAATTTCCCCTCCTGTCCATTTATATACTCGACCGCTGTTACCGTCAGACTTATTCCGTCGACGGTAACAGAACCCTTATTAACAATTCCGTCAAGAACCGGTACAGGTACGGTAATCGTACAGGAAATCTCATTTCCGTCTTTTAACATGGAGGTTATACGGCCGGTTCCGTCAATATGACCAGTTACGATATGACCGCCGAACCGTCCGTCAATTCTTACTGCCCGCTCAAGATTTACTCTGCTGCCGCGGTGTACCGATGGAATGGTTGTATTTCGAAACGTTTCAGGCATGACGTCGGCGGAAAAAATACAGATTCCCTGTCTCCGGCTGACTTCCGCAACAGTAAGACAGACACCGTCGACAGCAATACTCTGTCCCCCGGCAAGATCGTTTCCCGTTTCCCTGCATTCGATTGAAAGCCTGAGAGACTGTCCTGAACGGACAACAGAAACAACTGTTCCCTGCTCTTCAATAATACCGGTAAACATCAGACGCACTCCTGCATATCGTATTCAAGAAGTACATCACTACCAAAAAATGACACAGCGGGTTTATTCATAAAGACAGCCTGCGAAGGATGTTGTATATGACCGCCGGTTACAGCAGTATGTGCAGATCCTCCGCTACCGAAAATTTCCGGTGAAATAAAGACCTGTATTTTCTGCACGATACCTGCTTCAAGTGCACTGCAGTTTAACTTTCCTCCGCCTTCAAGCAGCACACTGTCTATACCCATCCGTCCCAGTTCTTCCATGAGTGGAAAAAGTGCCGTACTGCCGTTTCTTTCCGGTATACGTATAAGCGAGACTCCGGCTTTTTCCAGAACTGTTACTTTTTCAGAAATGCAATTTTCTTCATCCGTCAGCGAACAGGCGATGCAGAGGGGGTATTCTTTTGCAGTCTGCACAAGACGGCAGGTAACGGGTATGCGCAGATGTGTATCACAGACAATGCGGACCGGCTGCCGTTTTTCTCCGGGAATACGGCAGGTCAGTAATGGATCATCCTCAATAACAGTCTGTACTCCAACAAGTACAGCCATACAGGTTGAACGTTCTTTTTGTACAAAATTTCTTGATTCCGGACCGCTGACCCACCTGCTGTCACCGGTCGAACAGGCAGTAAGACCGTCTGCAGTCATTGCATACTTCATAATCACGTACGGAGTTTTCGTTGTAATGTAATGAAAAAAAACAGGATTAAGCGCATCGCACTCGGATCGCAGCACGTCGGAGACGACGATTATGCCGGCCTTCTTCAATTTTGCAATGCCGCAGCCATTAACCAGAGGATTCGGATCCGGGGAACCGATAAACACACGTTTTATTCCTGCCCGGATGATTGCATCAGTACACGGCGGTTGTTTTCCCTGATGGCAGCACGGTTCCAGCGTTACGTACAGGTCAGCACCTTTACACGCACCTGACGGTGCAGACCGGAGAGCCTCTGCTTCCGCATGAAGACCGCCGTACCGGCGATGCCAGCCTTCACTTATAATGACACCGTTTTTTACAAGAACGGCACCAACCAGGGGATTCGGATTTACAAATCCTTCCCCTTTACGTGCAAGGGTGACAGCCCTGTGCATATAGTTAGATATAAAACTATTTAACATGCATATGTTCTACATCATAAGTAATAGCCGTGTCAATATTGTTTTATATAAAACTTTGTTAATTCATTTTATTCTAAAAAAGGAGACTTACGTAAGTCTCCTTTTCGGTTTACTATTTCAGATTAATCATCGACTTATCATAGTCGGTCGGAGGAACGTAGCCCATGAGCTCCATGATTGTTGCGGGCCATGAACTGATACCAAGCCCTTCGTTGAGTTTCGTATTGTCGTATTCGCCCTTATATTCAGGATCATAGATAATGCCAGGAACCGGATTCAGACTGTGGCTTGTTTTTGCCATAGGCTCTCCGGCTTCGTCCATCTTTACCTTTCCTGACTTCTTGTCATGTTCGAACATATCGTCGCTGTTGCCGTGATCCGCCGTAATGCAGAGAATGCCGCCCGCTTTTTCTATAGCCTTCTTCAGACGTCCGAGCTGCAGATCCATTCCTTCCATTGAACAGACGACCGCGTTGAACACACCGGTATGGCCGACCATATCGCCATTCGGATAGTTCAGACGGATATGATCATATTTACCGCTTTCAATTGCTTCGATTACTTTGTCGGTTATTTCAGCACATTTCATCCAAGGTCGCTGTTCAAACGGAACAACGTCACTCTTTACTTCGATATAATCCTCGAGTTTATCGTCGAACTTACCGAGTTTGTTTCCGTTGAAGAAGTAGGTAACATGGCCGTATTTCTGTGTTTCGCTGATTGCAAGCAGATGTACTCCGCTCTTTACGAGATATTCGCCCATAACACGGTCAATTGCAGGAGGAGTAACAAGGTACTGATGCGGAATGTGCAGATCACCGTCATATTCCATCATTCCGGCATATTCAACTTTCGGCAGCCGTTTGCGGTCAAAATGATCAAACTTTCCGTCAGGAGACTCAAACGCATTCGTAATCTCAAGTGCACGGTCTCCGCGGAAATTATAGAAGACAACACTGTCGCCGTCGTTTATCGTACCGACAGGCTTCCCGTTTTCCGCAATGACGAATTCGTGCATATCCTGATCGAGCAGTCCGGGATTTTCCTTACGGTACGTCTCTATCGCTTCTTCAGCGGAAGCAAACTTGCGGCCTTCGCCGAGCACATGTGCATTCCAGCCCCGTTCAACCATGCTCCAGTCCGCATTGTATCGGTCCATCGTTATGTACATACGTCCGCCGCCGGAAGCAATTCTGTAATCGCAGCCGAATGAAGCAAGAAATTCATCAAACGGTTTAAAATAGTTAAGTGCGCTCGTAGGTTCAACGTCGCGTCCGTCAAGCAGAGCATGCACACGGATCGTTTTTACCCCTTCACTGTTCGCCTGAGTAATCATCGCCTTCAGATGATCGATATGAGAATGAACATTTCCGTCAGAAAGCAGACCGATAAAGTGAAGCGTTGTGCCGTTGTCTTTTACGGTACGTACGAGTTTTTTCCACGTGTCACCCTCGAACATTTTACCGGTAGAAATTGCCGTACTTACGAGTTTCGCACCCTGTGAGAAAACACGCCCGCATCCCATAGCGTTGTGTCCGACTTCGCTGTTTCCCATATCTTCATCGGAAGGAAGACCGACAGCAGTTCCATGAGCCTTTAGTTTCGTATGCGGACTCATACTCGTCAGCTTATCAAGCCACTTCATGCGGCTTGCTTTTACAGCATCGCCGTCTTCATATTTTCCATATCCGACACCGTCCATAATGACCAGTACAACTGGTCCGCGGCGTCCCTTCCATTCCGGATTCTTCTGTAAAGGATGCATTGTATCTGCCATGAATAACTCCTTACTATGGTTTCAAAATATTTTCTTACCACAATAATAGTGATTTTCCGGGGGATATTCAATGTAAGCGGTTCTTACAGTAAACATCCGCAAGATTGTTATTATAAGAAAAATTAATGAACTTTCCCTTATTCAACTCCATGACAATGATACCACAGTTTCCCGGTGCAGGTCCTGACCAGAAATCTTCATCTGGTGTCCGTTTTAAAAGACTGAACATCGCCCGCATAAAAGCACCGTGCGTAAAAATCATCATAATGGAAACCGTATCTTCAAAACCGTAAACATAGTTATCCAAAAAAGACTGGCATCTCGCTTTCAATTCGGAAATCGTCTCTCCACCACGGGGAGGAATATATTTTCCAGGGTGTACTAAATAGTTATGCAGCCGGAACAGTGGACAACAGCGGACAGCTGTAAGTGACTGTCCTTCCCTTATTCCATACGAAATTTCTTTCAAAAGTGGTTCCGTATATAAAGAACATTGCTTTCCACTAAGTATAATTTCCGCTGTTTCCCGTGCTCTTTGTAGTGGGCTTGTATAAGCAATGTCGGCCTGTATACTAGAAAGAACTCCGGCCGCATGCGAAGCCTGTTTTCTCCCTGTATCATTCAGAGGAATATCCGCCTGGCCCTGGATTTTTAACTTCCGGTTCCAGTCGGTTTCCCCGTGCCTGACCAAATAGATTTTCATTTACCTGTATCAACCGTTCCGCCCGATTTAAATTTCCGGTAAAATTTTTCACGGAATGCTTCATTGTCTTTGACTGCATCGATAAAAATCGCAATCAGCACGACAACACCTGTCACGATAGTTTCCCAGTATGAAGATATTCTGAGCAGGGTAATGCATGTGCTTATAACTCCGGTAAGCAGACCGCCCATAATAGTGCCTACGACAGAACCAAAACCACCCAGCATGGAAGTACCACCAAGAACAGCAGCTGTAATCGATCCCATCTGCCAGCTTTCCCCTATAGTCGCCTGAAAAGATTCCAGCTTGCAGGACATCATGACACCGGCAAAAGCAGACAGTAGTCCGCTCAGGCAGTAGACAATAATTTCAATACGCTCGGTTGGAATACCGACGATTTTTGCACAATGTCTGTTGCCGCCGAGAGCATAAATATACCGTCCAAGACGCATCTTTGTAAGCATAATCGTCAGAATGATGCAGATGACAATCATCATAATGACAATGTTAGGTAAAACACCGCCTATAACCCCATCTGCAAGTCTTCCGGCACAGTCGGGCATTCCCGTAATCGGCATTCCTTTTGTAACGACATATACAAAGCCCTGGTAAATTTCCATAGTGGCAAGAGTTACAATAAAAGGTGTCAGCTTCAGTTTAGCGATAAAAAGACCATTTATCGCGCCCAGCGGAATACCAATAAGGGTTGCAAGAAGAATTGCCAGATACGGATTCATTCCGTACTGAACCATAAAAATCGCATTTGCCATACCGCAGACAGAACCTATTGCTGCTACGGAAAGATCAATACCACCGGTCAACAGGACAATAGTCTGCCCGAAACCGACAAGAATTACAAACGATGCCGCTCTTGTCAATGTGCTGATATTATATGCAGAAAAGAAATTGCCTGTTATCATCTGGACAGCAACGCCGACCAATAAGGTAACAATCAGTACCATTCCTGCTGTAGTCTTGAAAAATTTACCGATTTTATTCAAAATTTTATTCATAATTACCGAAATCCTCTGTTACTGAAAAGCTACCTTAAGAACATCTTCCTGTGTAGTTGAATCAACATCGTCAATAAAACCGCTTACTCTGCCGCGGTGTATCACCATAATTCTGTCGGCCATCGCCAGAACTTCATCCATTTCTGAAGAAATTACAATCACTGCAACTCCTTCGTCCGCGAGATTCCGGATCAATGTATGAATTTCACCTTTCGCATTTACATCAATTCCCCGAGTCGGCTCGTCAAGGATCAGCATTCTTACTCCCTTTGCAATCCACCTGGCAACGATAACTTTCTGCTGGTTGCCGCCGGATAAATTTTTAATGAGCGTATCTCTTGATGCTGTTTTGATCGACATGCCCGTAATATATTTATCAGCAAGTGAATCAGCCTGGTTGTAATCGATCAGACCGTGTTTCCGCAGTCGGCCGTATGACGGGAGCACCATATTTTCCATAACCGACATACCGGGTGTTATTCCGTCATGCCGTCTTTCTTCCGCTACATATCCCATTCCCAGTGCAATTGCAGTACTGGGACAACCGACTGTAACTTCTTTACCATCGACATACGTGCGAGCCCCGTAGTCACTTTGTGTTATTCCAAAAACGCATTTAAAAATTTCTGTTCTTCCAGCTCCTACAAGTCCTGCGACACATAAAATTTCTCCTTTATGAACACAGAAATTAATATCGCTGAATTCGCCTTTTCGACTCAAATGCCTTGCTTCATAAAAAATCTTATCAGACACATTCCGCCTGACTCTTTTAAGCTGCTGCACCTTTTTCCCGGCCATTCTCGTAATCATTTCATCCTTTGTAATTTCCGGAACAGGGACTTCTTCCACTAATTCACCGTTTCTCATAATGGTCACACGATCAGCTTGTTCCATAACTTCATCAAGATGATGCGTTATGAATACCATCGCTGTACCGTGCTGTTTCAGGTTTTTCATCGCTCTGAAAAGATTATCAGACTCGACATTTGTAAGCACTGAAGTCGGTTCATCAAGGATCAGCACTTTAGGTGTATATGCCAGTGCACGTGCAATTGAAATCAGCTGCTGATATGCTGCAGACAGATCTTTCACCTGCGCAGTGACGTCCAGTTTTACGTTAAGAAGATTCAAAAGTTCTTCGGCTTTTTTCCGGGATGCCGCAGAATTAATAAATCCGCCATGCATGATTTCGTTACCGAGAAAAATATTTTCAGTAACGCTTGCTTCAGGAATAAGATTCAGTTCCTGTGGAACCAGAACAATATTGTTTCTCAGCGCATCCTGCGGAGAAGAAAGCCTCAACGGTTTTCCCTCCATAAGGATTTCTCCTTCGTCCATAAGAAACTGACCTGTAAGAATATTCATCAGAGTGCTCTTACCCGCACCGTTCTCGCCAACTAGTGCGTGTATTTCCCCCTTTCTCAGCCTGAGGCTTACTTCGGTTAAAGCCCTTGTGCCGGGAAAGTATTTGGTGATATTCTTCATTTCAACGATGCAGCTGTCATTCTTACTGGACTGCGCCATCCGCTTTATCTCCATATAGCATCTTAATGAATTTATCTGCATTCTCTGCATAGACAGATGTTGAACCGACTGCCGTAGAATCAGGAACTTTTTCACCGTCAATTGTTTCAACAGCATAATAAATGAGTTTGTATCCCATATCGTAGCAGTTCTGAACCTGTGCTATATACAGAGTACCATCTTTCAGATAATTCAGCGTACGAAGATCATGATCCATACCGCCGATTATTATTTTTCCGGATTTACCAGCACTTTTTACAGCCTGACAGGCACCCACAGGATTGGACATATTGTTGCAGAGGATACCATTAAGATCAGGATATGCCTGCAGCCAGGATTCCGTAATACTGATTGCCTTTTCGACAGAATCGTTATCCCGACGCGTATCTACAATTTTGATGTCGGGATACTGTGCAATCGTATCTTTAAAACCGCGGAGCCTGTCTTCATGTGATGCAGCGCCCATCGTTCCGGCTAAAATAGCAAGCTGTCCCTTGCCTCCCATTTTTTCACAAACAGCTTTCGCCAGCGTACATCCGTCGCCGTAGTTATCAGTATTTCCTACAAAGAATGAACGCTTGCAGTTTGAAACATCGGAACTTGCAAAAGTCGCTACGGGTACTCCCTTTTCAACGGCTTTATCAATTGCCTTAGCCGTAGTTTCAGGTTGATTAACATCTACGGCGATTAAATCATATCCCTGTCCGACAGCTGTTTCAATTGAATTAACCTGATCGACTGCATCAGGCTGTGCAGGTCCATACCATACATAATCAACTTCAACACCTTTTTTTGACATGTCTGAAACTGCTGCGTCGACACCGGCTTTTATCGCATCATACCAGCTGTGAATATTTTTATATGTACAGTAAATCTTATAGACTTTTTTCTTAGGTGTATAAGACGTATCAAAAGTTTTGTCTGCCAGCACGGTTTTTCCGGTAGCGCTGTCGCCAGCCTTTGCCACGGACGAAGTTTTTGAAGATACAGACTTCTTTGAAGCTTCACAACCTGTAAGCAGAGACAGTGCCATGACTGCCGCGACCGTCAAAGATACAAATTCTTTTCCTTTCATATTATCCCCCTGTTTCTAAAAATGGAACGTATTCTTACCTTCCATAAAATCAAAATTTAATAACAGCCTTAATGACTTCATCTTTATGATTTGAACTGTATTCAACTGCATGTATACAGTCACTAAAATCAAACACGTGTGATACAATCTTTTTAAGCGGAATCGCACCGGATGCAACCGCAGCAATAGCTTTGGGATACAAATTCCTGTAACGATAGACGGAATAAATCGTTCCTTCCATTGCGTTCAACGTTGCAGTATCAATTTCCAGTACAGGTTCAGGAGAAACTCCGACAAGAGTAATTTTTCCTGCACGTTTAATAAGCCTGCAGGTTTGCAGTGTCGTAATTCTGTTACCGGCGCATTCATATACCTGATCCGCACCCCCGCCCGGAAGTGTTTTTGCGAATTCTTCAATACTTTCTTTTCTGCTGTTAAAAACCTTAGTAGCACCTACTTCCATAGCTTTTTCAAGTCTTTTGTCCAGAACATCGGCAACATAAATCTCACTGACGCCTCTGGCTTTCAGACTCATGACCGTACACAATCCGATACATCCACTTCCGAGAACAATTGCACTTTCTCCAACTTTCGCATCAGAAAGTTCTGTCGCATGAAGCCCGACGTTTAACGGTTCCAGCAGTCCGCCCTCCATAGTATTTACGGAATCCGGAAGTTTGTAGCACATGGAAGCATCGTGGACACAATAATCGGAAAATACACCGTCCCGTTCATGAGGAATCGCGAGCATCTTGATATTTTTGCACAGATTATAATGCCCTTTCCTGCAGTCTTCACACTTACCGCACGGCACGGCAGGCTCAACGGCAACCTTATCTCCTATGGAAAAACCTTCAACACCGTCTCCAACAGCGGTGACGACTCCTCCCGGTTCATGTCCCAATGCAAGAGGACCATCAAGCTCCCAATTGGCAAGCCGGCCTTCCTGATAAAAATGCAAATCAGATCCGCAGACACCTACATATTCCAGCTTTATCTGCAGTTCTCCTGATTTTGGCTGAGGAATGTCCCGTTCAACCCAGTCCAACTTTTGTTTGCCAACCAGTACGCAAACCTTCATTCTGCCCGTCATCATTTTCCTCCTGATTCCTGCAGTTTATTTTTTCTGCTTATAAGCGATTTAATTTTTTCAGCAATTCCTTCGGGATCCATTTTGTAGTATTTGAAAACTTCCTCATCGGTTCCGTTTGGTACATCCTGATCGGGAATCCCGCATATCTGCATCGGTACAGGAATATTCTGTGTAACAAATTCCGATACCGCACCACCAAGTCCGCCGTACATACTATGCTCTTCAAGCGTCATAATACAGCCGCACTCTTCCGCGACAGTCCGTATCATTCCGGTATCAAGAGGTTTTATCGTATGCATGTCGACAACTGTTACCACAATTCCTTCATTCTTTAATAAAGCAGCGGCTTCAAGTGATTTACTGACAAGCTGCCCGCACGTAATGACGGCCGCATCTTTCCCGGATATCAGCCGGTTTGCTTTGCCTATTTTAATTTCTGACGGATCATGATATATAACGGGAACAGGATTCCGTCCTATTCTGATGTAAACAGGCCGCCCCTTTTCCAGCAGCTCTCCGATAATGGCGCGCATCTGTGTCGCGTCCGAAGGAATTTCAACAGTCAAATCAGGGATAGCCCGCATAAGGGCAATATCCTGCAGAGAATGATGTGTCGCACCAAGTGCCCCGTAACTTATTCCGCCGCTGATACCGATGACGGCTACGTTGTTGTGGGAATACGCAACATCAACTTTTACCTGTTCTGCAGAACGGGTACTGTAAAAACTTGCCGGACCAAGAACAAATACTTTTTTACCCATGTATGACATTCCGGCTGAAAGAGTAACGGCATTCTGTTCCGCAATTCCCATTTCAACAAACTGGTCAGGCAGTTCCTCCGGATACGTTCCGAGCTTTGCAGAACCTCTTGAATCAGTACAAACTACTATGATATCCTTGTCTTTTTTTGCTCTTTCAAGAATCATTTTTGAAAAAGCACTGCTGCATGCTTCCTTTTCCATTACGCAAGCTCCTTTCTGTATTCTGTCATATCTTTTTTTAACTGTTCCAGCTGTTCCTTCGTCGGTGTTTTATGATGCCACTCCGGTTTATTCTCCGCACAGGCAAGTCCTTTACCCTTCACCGTGCGGGCGATAATGCAGACCGGTCTGCCTTCTTCTCTGACATTCAGCGCAGTAAAAATCTGCTCAAAGTCATGACCGTTTATTTCAACCGTTTTAAAACCGAATGCTTCCGCCTTTTCCTTTAAATTTTCAAGCGGCATAACAGCCTCCGTCGTTCCGCTGATCTGAAGAAAATTTCTGTCGACAATCCATGTCATATTGTCCAGTTTGTACTTTGCAGCCGCCATCATTGCTTCCCAGTTGCTTCCCTCACCGAGTTCACCGTCGCCTGTCAGTACGTAGACCCGGTTATCTTTCCCGTTCTTTTTCAACGCAAGTGCAATTCCGGCTGCAAGTCCCAGACCGTGTCCAAGGGAACCCGTGTTGGCTTCAACGCCCGGAATTTTCTTATTCGGATGTCCTCCCAGAACCGAACCGAATGAACCGTACGTATCAAGTTCTTTTTTTCCGATATATCCGTATTCGGCAAGCAGCGTGTAATATGTTTCCGACGAATGGCCTTTGCTCAGAATAAAATAATCCCGTCCTTCCCATCTCGGATTCTGAGGATCATGCCTCATATAATTGAACAATGCGACCAGAATATTAACTTCCGATAAATCGCCGCCTATATGCCCGCCACCACCGTTGTAAATCAGTTCAACTGTCTTTTCACAGATTTCAGACGATTGAATTTCCAGTTTTTTAATTTGTTTTTCATTTAACATTTTTATCAATACTCCTTACTTATTTCCAATCAGCATTTTTATTGCATTATTCCAACCGGTAATTTTCTCCTCCCGTATACTGTCGTCCATATGAGGCGAATACGTACTGTATGAAACGGCACGGTAAACAGTATTTCCGTCATACAACCCCGCCGATATTCCCGCGAGATATGCCGCACCGATTACGGAAAGCTCTTCCGCTGCAGGTATTTTGATGTTCATGGAGGAAATATCGCTTTGAAACTGCATCAGGTAGGCATCTCTCGCGGGCCCGCCGTCAACACACATCTGCATAATGGTAAGTCCTGTATCTTTCCTCATTGCATCAATCACATCATTTATCTGATAGGCAGCACATTCGGAAGCTGCTTTTACTATTTCCTTTCTGCCGGTCGTTCTGCTCATTCCGGTAATTAAAGCCCGTGTATCGTCTCTCCACCACGGAGCACCTAAACCGGAAAAAGCAGGGACGACATACGTCCGGTCGTTCGGGTCCGCCTCACCGGCAAGTTCTGCTGTTTCGGAAGCGGATTTTATCAGTCCGAGCTCGTTCTTCAGCCATGAAATGACCGCACCCGTGTAATTAATATTTCCCTCAAGAACGTAAGACACTTTTCCTTTCACTTTCCATGCAAGTGATGTAGACAATCCGTATCTGCTGAAAAACGGTTCAAATCCTGTATTCAGCATGATGGATGATCCCGTTCCGTATGTCGCTTTTATATCTCCTTTATTCAGACAGTCATGACCGAACAGTGCTCCGTGAGAATCTCCCAGAACGCCGCAGATAGGGACAGGTTTTTCAAGGTATCCTTCCAGATCCGTATACCCGAAGATTGAATCGGAGTCGCAGACTTCAGGAAGTGCATCCATGGGAACGCTGAATATGCTGCAAATTCCGCTGTCCCACTGCAGATCCCTGATATTGAACAGCTGTGTTCTGCCTGCATTGGAATAATCGGTTTTGAACGAGGCTCCGTGCGTAAGTTTATACAATACCCAGCTGTCGACTGTTCCAAACGCGAGAGTATGATTTTTAATTTGTTCTCTGACACCGGGAAAGTTTTCCAGCATCCATGCCATTTTTGCCGCCGGATAATAGGGCGACAATTTCAAACCCGTTTTTTTATAAATCTGTTCACCGGCAGACGGTTCTCTTCCGATCCTGCTGCAAAGTTCTTTAGCTCTGTTGCACTGCCATACAATTGCATCTCCAAGCGGCTGCCCTGTTTTCCTGTTCCAGCACACAGTAGTTTCCCGCTGATTGTCTATACCAAGACAGGCTATCCGGTTCCTGTCTATACCCGCCTTTTCAACAACCTGCCTGCAGACGCTAATAACGTTGTGGTAAATTTCTTCAGGATCGTGAGATACCCAGCCTTCTCTGCTGATGATCTGCTTGTGAGGAACATCACACCGTCCGGCTATTTCCCCCTGCTCATCAAAAAGAACAGCTTTGGTGCCCTGTGTACTTTGATCAATGCCCAGAATATAAAATGTGCTCAAAATGTTTCTATTCCCCTTATATATATCTTTTTAGAACTTTATTATGTTCTTATTATGTTTCTTTACGAACATTATAAGTCCACATATTTGAGCTGTCAACAAAATTCGCATATTATTTTACATGATAAAAACACATGTTCACTCATTTTTTCCGGGTTTTTATAACAATACATTGTTATTTTTAAGATTTTATATCATAATAGAAGAGAATTAATCAGCAGTTGAAAAATCCTCCAGATTTATCAATCATTCTGATTTAGTATATACTGTAAAAGGTGCGGAAATTATGCGGAAAGACCGATCTGCTCAAATTATTGAAATAATGCAGTCACAGAATATCATCTCTATCGGAGAACTTGCAAAACAGCTTGACTGTACAGAGATGACAGTTAGAAGAAATCTGGACAAACTTCAGACAATGAATTTTATAAAACGTGAACACGGTTATGCTGCACTGCTCAAAAATGCAGAAGAAACAGATTACTATGTCCAGATAAATGAAAACAAAAAAGAAAAAGAGGCTATTGCATCTGTTGCACTGCAGTATCTTGTTCCTTTTATGAGTATCTGCCTGGACTCGGGAACGACAATACAGCAGATGGTCACGATGATTCCTCAGAATATGTCCTTATCAGTCATTACGTCAAGCCTGACTGCGGCAATGACACTGTCGAACAACAGCAGCGTCCAGGTTCTTCTGCCTGCAGGGTTTTTAAATCATGCAAACCGTTCAATACTGTTCTCGGAACCTGAACACATTTCGCAGTATAAAGCGGATATTGCATTCATTTCCTGCCGGGCATTCCGCGTCCCCGGCGGTGCGTTTGAGCATACACAAAATCTGACAACAACAAAGCAGGCTCTCGCGTCCATTGCCGCAAAGCGTATACTTCTGCTTGATTATTCAAAGTGGGATGTTAATTCTCTATGCAATTCAATAAGTCTTGAAGATCTTGATACGATCATAACAGATGACAAAGCCCCTGCAGAATCCGTAAAAAAGGCGGCAGATTACGGAACTGAAATTATCGTTGTGAATTCGGATACAAAATCTATAGTAGAACAGTATAATACGGAAAAGAAGCCGGATTAACGACGGAGCAATTCCCTTCAGTACCATTTTCAGATTTTTGTAAAAACTAAAATAGTAAAAAACAGGAACAGTTGATTTCCCACTAAATTAATAGTATATTTTGAGTATGGAATATAAAAGCATACTGATAAAAGACACAACTCGTGAAGAACGAGAACACATTGTTGAAGATTCCCTCAACTGCGGCGATCTCTGTTCCAGCTGCTGTGCATGCGGCGGTCTCGAAATTGATTACCAGCAGTACATCGACGGGAAAAAAGAACTGAACGAACTCAATGCAGAGTACCATGCAAATTACATGCAGAGCGGACTCATGGAAGATAAAAACGACCGTTCCTGCGCTATGTGATTTTATCAAGCCGCAACAGTACCGAATAATTGTACCTGTACGGAACAGTGGTCATCTCATATATTACTGCGAATCGTTCCCTGCAGGATTTATAATTCAGGTCCGCCGATAATATCCTTCCGCACAGTTCACATACAGATCAAAATTCCGCAGAATATTCAGTCCGATTGTTATCCCGCTGTTAAATGGATTTCCGGAAATACGGTAAACAGGTATATTGTATATTGTTCTCCCTGCAAAAGTGCAGCTGTCTAGAAGTGATTCATAGGTAGAATAAAATTTATATTTCGCACGAAAATTGTATGACAGGTGTCTGCCTGATCTGGTGAACAGACTCCGGCTCAAACAGGTCTCCTGTGCACCTGTATCCATACAACCTTTTATTTTCTTCCCGCCTGGCAGTACAAATTCTGTTACAAGCCTGTTTTTTTTTATTGCATTTTTATCAAAAAAAAACTTCGCACCGGCAGAGGTATTGTCAGCTGTATTATAAAATAACAGTTTCCTGTCTGCGACAGAATACGTAAACGGACATTTCCGGAGAACATCCATTCCTATAAATCCGTCAACATTTTCACCGTCAACAGTACATCCGAAATTTTTATGACGGGAAATTTGAAACAGCATATTGTGAACAGCAAAGGAATCTGTTTCAAGACGGTCAAAACTGTATCCTTTTACATCTGCCACTGATGCGGCCGGAGAAAAAATATAATTCTCACTGAATTTAAATCCGCTGTCCCTGACATTCTCAAATTTATTATATATTCGTGAAGACAGTACGTTTGCAGGAGAACCTGTATCAACAATCAGGAGAATATTTTCTGTCTGCCCGTTATTAAACAGCCGGGCCCGTATACAGAAAGTATATTTCTCATAGTGTACCATTTCCAATGGTACACTTTTTTTAAAAATAAAATCGCCAGTATGATTTATGACATTTTTGTCCGTCCAGTTATTTGTCTTCTTAAAATGGATACGAATATGATCCGGATTTATGCTTACAGATGCACATGAAAAAAACAAAACAGCGCATTCTGTCATTACTGAAAGAAATAAAACCTTTTTCATATTAATCCATTATACTATATCCAGAGTTTGCTGCTGCACCGCGGACCGCGCGGTACAGCAGCAAAAGGATTATTCTTTTCAACACAGGTTGTGTAAACACCGGTGTTATTCTTCTTTTATCCCAAGCGGCGTATATCCCGCACCCGTAACCGCATCCATAAGAGCTTTGTCATCAATTACTTTTGCAAGCGTTACTTCTGCTTTTTTGTCGGCCAGGCTTACCTCTACCTTCGACACACCGTCTACCGCAGAAAGTGCTTTTTCCACGTGCATGCGGCAGTGATCACACATCATACCGTCAATTGAAATTGTTTTTTTCATACCTGATTCCTCCATATGATCTGATAAATTCTGACCCCCGGACAAACTGTCCGGCAGTATAACTGTTTTTTTTCTGCCATTCCGTCCTGTTCCGTATATGTTGAACAGATTCAACCGAAGCGCATTCGTTACAACAAAAAAACTTGACAGACTCATTGCGGCGGCACCAATCATCGGATTAAGTACAATCCCGAATGCAGGAATAAGAACGCCTGCCGCAATCGGAATACCCAGAACATTGTAAAAAAAGGCCCAGAACAGGTTTTCACGGATATTCGACAGTACCTGCCGGGAAAGCCGGACAGCTGCCGGAACATCGGCCAGTGATGATTTCATCAGAACAACATCCGCAGCGTTAAGCGCAACGTCAGTCCCTGCTCCGACGGCAACGCCCGTGTCTGCACGGGTAAGTGCCGGTGCATCGTTTATGCCGTCACCTACCATCATTACTTTCCCGTATTCTGAAAGCTGTGCGACAACCGCATCCTTTCCGCCGGGAAGTACGTCGGAGACAACGTGTGTAATGCCAACTTCGCGGGCGACAGCTGCAGCAGTACGTCTGTTGTCGCCGGTAAGCATGACCACCTGCATACCCGATTCCTGCAGACTGTGTACGGCAGCTGCACTGTCGTTTTTTGCAACGTCTGCCACTGCAATAATGCCAACAACCTTTCCGTCTGATGCAAAATAGAGCGGTGTTTTTCCTTCTCCGGCAAGTTTTATGCCCTGGTCCTTCAATTCAGATGAAAGCAGCTTCTGCTCGTCCATAAGTACTGCGTTTCCACCGGACGCAGGTATTTCGCTGCCATTTCCGTTCTGAAGTATTTCTCCTTTTACACCGTATCCGGGAAGGGCCGTAAATTTTTCTACAGGGACATACACGGTCTGTTCCGCCCGTACTTTTTCCATAACAGCACGTGCCAGCGGATGTTCACTTTTTTCTTCAAGTGCTCCTGCAAGTGAAAGCAGTGACTGTTCCGTTACACCTTCTGCCGGTATCACATCGGTAACATGGGGGCTGCCTTGCGTAACCGTTCCTGTTTTATCCAGTATTACTATATCAGTCTTTCCCGCTGCTTCAAGAGCGGCGGCAGTCTTGAACAGTATGCCGTGTTTTGCTCCAAGTCCGTTTCCCACCATTATTGCTACAGGTGTTGCAAGACCGAGCGCACACGGACAGCTTATAACAAGTACACTTACCGCGCGGGCTAGTGCAAAACCGAATTCTCTTCCTGCAATCATCCACACTGCACCTGTAATAACTGCAAGCACAATGACGACGGGGACGAAAATACCGGATACTTTATCGGCAAGTTTTGCGGCCGGTGCCTTTGTTGCTGCGGCATTTTCCACCATCGTAATTATCTGGCTCAAAGTTGTGTCGCTGCCGACTTTTAACGCAGTACAGGTAAGGAAGCCGTTCTGATTAAACGTTGCGGCACTCACTTTACTGCCCGAACTTTTGTCCGAAGGAATACTTTCGCCCGTAAGAGCCGCTTCATTTACAGCACTTGTTCCACCTGTTACTACTCCGTCAACAGGAATACGTTCGCCGGGACGGACAATAAACGTATCACCAACCTTTACCTGCTCTACGGGAACCGTTACTTCTTTTCCGTCTCTCATAACATGAGCCGTTTCAGGTGCAAGATCCATAAGACTTCTTATAGCATCCGTTGTTTTCCCCTTACTGTATGCCTCAAGCGTTTTACCGACGGTAATAAGAGTCAGAATCATCGCAGCAGATTCGAAATATAAATCATGCAGGTAAGTATGTGCCGCATGTGCTCCGCCGGGAACCATCGCACCGGTCATAAGAAAAAGCACTGCAGTACTGTATGCAAAGGAAGCCCCACTGCCGAGAGCTACAAGTGTATCCATGTTCGGGGCCCCGTGTATCAGACTCTTAAATCCTCCAGTAAAAAAACGCTGATTCACAATCAATATAACTGCCGTTAAAAGCAGTTCGTATAACCCTATCGCGGCGGGATTTTCTCCCAGCACAGCAGGAAGCGGCCAGTTCCACATCGTATGCCCCATAGAAACATACATGAGAGGAACAAGCAGGACAAGTGATGCGGTAAGCCGCTTCACAAGACGGGGCGTCTCATGGTCTTCAAGCGCTTCTCTGTCAGCATTACGTTTCGCAGCAGTTCCTTCCGACGACATACCGCTTTCTTTATCCGCAGGAACTGCTCCGTATCCGGCTTTGTCGACTGCGGCACATATTGATTCCTCCGTAGCCGGAGATGCAAATTCAACGCCCATTGAATTCGTAAGAAGACTGACCGATACATTTTTTACACCGGGAACGGCCGCCACAGCTTTTTCAACATGCGCACTGCAGGCGGCACATGTCATTCCCGTAACAGAAAATTTCGCGGCACTCATTCAGCTGCCTCCTATTTCATTTTCTTAATCAGGTCGATCGCCTCATCAAGAATTTCTGTATTGTCTTTTTTTATCTCTTCAACAACACATGTTTCAAGATGATTCTTAAGAACAATATACCCAAAACTCTGGAGAGCACTCTCTACAGCTGCAACCTGGGTAAGTACATCTCCGCAGTAACGGTTGTCGTCCAACATCGATTTTATACCGTTAAGCTGGCCTATCATGCGGCTCAGTCTGTTCTGAAGCTGTTTCACCGACTGCTCACTGCGTGGCGTCAGTTTATGACGGCAGCAGTTACAACCGTTTTCTTTTTTTTCCCCGGTCATATCTGCGGCTGAATGTTCATTCATAGTATATATCTCCCTGTTATTCGAAACAACATATACCCTATAGGGGTATATGTGCACATACATAATATAATACCCCGGGGAGGTATTTGTCAATAATAAAAAAGACTGCCCAAAAACATTGTTTTGGACAGTCTTTTTTATTATTACGCCGTTATACTGGTTATTTTATATACACACACACTGAAACATAGTTATTTCCGCCGTACTCAGCAATTATATCCGAACTCTGAAGGCGTACCCATGTTTTCTCTTTTAATTCATATCCGTCCGGAACAGGATTATCCGCCGTTTTTCTGCGGAGTGTTTGATCTGCCTGATCTGCATCTTTACCCGATGAGCTGACAATAAGCACCTGTTTTCCGGCACATTCCGGCCAAGCATCACGGACTGCGGCCTCACCGCCTCTGAAATAAAGCTCCACCCATTTGGGTAACGCTCTGCCGAAACCTTTATATTCCCAGTCACTGAATAACTCTGGAGCAGGTACAGACGTTTTTTTTACAGAAGGAGCAGGCTGTTCCTGTACAGAAGAAGCGGACTGTACTTTTACTGACGGAACGGTTGTACACGATGCAAAAAGTACAACTGTGAAAATACATACTGTTACTGATATAAAACGATCCATATTATTTCTTCACCGTAAATTTGCCAATTTCTTCAGAGATTCTCTGCAGATTACTTTTATTTGCAGACGATGCAGTATTCACATCCTCTACTGATTTAATAATCGTCTGAGCTCCCTGTGCCATTTCGTTGACGGCACTGCTTATTTCTTCCGTTACAGACGAAAGAATCCCCATCTCAGATGCAACCTGTTTTCCACCAGTTGTAAGTTCTTCCGAACCGGATTGAACGGTATTTGTCGTTTCCTTTATAACCTGAATAGATTCAAGAACCTGAGCACTGCCTTCTGACTGTTCCTGCATTGCTGCCATAACAACCTGTTCCTGGTTTTTAACTGTATCAGCAAGTTCGAAAATTATATCAAACTGTTTCTTTACCTGTATGGTTCCTTCCGAAACATTTGCAATTGCCCCCTGCAACTCCTGCAGCTGACCGCTGATAACTTTTCCCTGAGTATTCGACTGTTCTGCAAGTTTCCGTATTTCGTCTGAAACAACAGCAAATCCCTTACCAGCTTCTCCGGCATGAGCAGCCTCAATAGCTGCGTTCATTGCAAGAAGGTTCGTCTGTTCTGCGATACTCTGGATTATGTTGCTTGCTTCAAGCAGGCCGGCCGATTTCTCAAGAATCGTTTTTGCCTGTTCTACAGACTGTTCAACCTTTCGCCGTCCGTTCTCAGATTCTGTACTGAGATTATTCACCGCATCAGCATTTTTCCTGAGAATTTCAGTAACCGACCTGATATTTGCTACCATTTCCTCCACAGCAGAAGAAGAATCAGAAACTCCTTCGGTTTCTTTTTCGATACTTCCGCTGAGTCCCTGAATCCGCTCTACCATACTTGCAGCCGTTGCCTGAGCTTCCTCAACACCGGCCGCCTGATTGACAATTCTGGTTTTTATTGAATCGATATTCGCAACAATCTGGGTAATGCTTGAAGACGTTTCAGTCATATTGTCAGACAGATCCTCTGCGGAACCAATCGAAAGTGCTACAGAATCAGTAATTGCCCGAAGGAGCGTCTGTGTAATCCGGTAAAATTGATTAAGATCATTTATAAGCAGACCGAATTCATCACGACTCTGTACCCTGAGATATTCCTGTGTATAATCCCGTTTAGCAAGTTTTGTAGTAAATTCGTTGATATCCTTTACCCGGATATTAATTCCCCGGACAAGAAGATATGCATCAGATATTGCCATAACGCCTGCGCACACTGCAATCGGAAGCATTTTTGTAACAAGCAGCGTCCAGACAGCAAGACGTGAATTCACAGAAACAAATAAGGGAGAAATCGTACTGAATAAAAGTCCTGAACAGCTGAAAAAAGTAACGAGCGTGTTCCGGACGACCAGCGGAAGCGATTTGTATTCACTGCTGAACGGGAGTTTATAAATATGTCCTTCCAGTGTCTGCATGTAAATAATATACGGAAACAGAGCAAATAGAAATGTATTTCCAACAGACGTAAAGAATAAAACAGGCAGATCAAATGAAATCCCGTTAATTCTGCATCCAAGTATAATAACCAGAAGAGAAATAATTCCATTTAAAAGTCCATAAAGCATGTGAAACACTTCAAACTGTTTTACCAGCATATTCATGGAATGAACAGATTCTTTCGATCCGTCAAACCGATACAGTTTTTTTGTACAATACAGATAAAAAACGGCAGGCAGTATAACAGGAAAAACGAGGAGCGCAATAATAACAGCAGGTGTTGTACAAACCGTAATAAGATCACTTAGTGAAAATTCATTGATGAAAACAAGAATCGGCCCAAGCACCAGAACAGGGAAAATACAGACAATAAAATAAAAAACTGTCATTCTTTTTGGGAAAGCCGGAATTATCCTGCTTTTTCCGGCAGCTACATCAATCATATGAAACACTCCCGAAACAAGATAACATACAGTCCTGTTTACGGCAGCATGTTACTTTTTTACTTTTCATTTATACAACGCCATCTGATTTATCACATGTCTCAGCTGACGTTGATGAATACTACAAATATAACACAATTATATAAAAAAGCCCGTTTTTCGTCATCCAAGCAGCATACGGTCGTTTGCAGTTGCATCTCCACCTGCCGTTCCGAATTTCTGCAGAAGATCCTCAACTTTCAAATTCTTTTTTTCCTCGCCCCGGACATCATAGATGATACTACCCTCATCCATCATGATAAGACGATTCCCGTAACGAATGGCATCCTTCATATTATGAGTGACCATAAATGTCGTTAAATGGTCGGCATTAACGAACTGCTCCGTAAGCTCGAGTACTTTTTTCGCAGTTTTAGGATCAAGGGCAGCAGTATGTTCATCAAGCAGAAGCAGGTTTGGTTTTTGAAGTGTTGCCATAAGAAGAGTCAGAGCCTGTCTCTGTCCGCCGGAAAGAAGACCAACCTTGCCGGACATCCGGTCCTCAAGTCCCAGATCAAGCAGTGCAAGTTTTTCTTTGTATAATCTGCGTTCAGCCGGTTGAATTCCCCATGCAAGACTACGGCGTCTGCCGCGCCGCATGGCCATGGCAAGGTTCTCCTCAATCTGCATATTGGCTGCTGTCCCCATCATAGGATCCTGAAAAACACGTCCCAGATATTTAGCACGTACATACTCCGGTTTTCCCGTCAGATCCATTCCGTCAAGCACGATTGAACCAGTATCAGTATAATGAACGCCTGCGATAAGATTTAAGAGTGTTGATTTACCGGCACCGTTTCCGCCTATGACTGTAACAAAATCACCGTCCTGCAGTTCAAGATTTATATTTTTCAGGGCAACTTTTTCAGTGATCGTTCCAGGATTGAATGTCTTTGATATATTAAATAATTTCAGCATAGCCTTTCCCCTTAGTTCTGAGTTACGTCGTGAGTACCATCTTCATCAACAGAAGTCTCGGCATCGGTAAGCAGAACGCCGGGAATAGCCGATCGTCTGCGGCGTGCTGCCTGTTCCTTAAGTACCGGTACAGAAAGCGCTATTGCAACAATAATAGCCGTAAATAGTTTTAAATCGGTAGATTTAAGTCCCAGTTGAAGGACTATTGCAATGATGATGCGGTAAATGATTGAACCAAGCACCACGGAAACGAGTGTATACCAGAAACCGAAATGTTTTCCCAGAACAACTTCCCCGATGATAATCGATGCAAGTCCGATGACGATAGTTCCCGTTCCCATACCTACGTCAGCGTATCCCTGGCTCTGTGCTACAAGCGCGCCCGAAAGTGCAACAAGTCCATTGGAAATCATGAGCCCCAGAATTTTCATCGTATCAGTATTCACTCCGAGAGCACGGACCATATGTTCATTGTTTCCCGTTGCCCGGACAGCACTACCCAGTTCTGTTCCGAAGAACCAGTACATGAGAACAACAATCACCGAAACAAAGATTATACCAACAAAAAGCGATGCCATCGTCGTATTTACGTTGAAATGTTCTGTAAAGAACGACATAACAGTCTTTACTCCGAGCAGCGGAGTATTTGCCTTTCCCATAATACGGATATTAATCGAATACAGAGCTATCATAGTCAGGATACTTGCCAGCAGTACGTGGATTCTGATTTTCGTATGCATAAGTCCCGTGGCAAGCCCGGTGAGCATTCCGACTAAAAAAGCGATAAGGAGCGACAGCATTGGATTCATTCCGTGCACGATCAGCACACCGGTGACGGCGCCGCCTGTTGCAAAGCTGCCGTCTACGGTAAGGTCAGCTATATCAAGTATTCTGAATGTAAGATAAACGCCAAGCGTCATAATTCCCCAGAGTATCCCCTGAGAAACGGCACCCTGCATGGCAAGAAAAAGGCCCATTTTGTTACTCCAACAATAAATTTGTTTAATTATATTGATTCTGCCCGAACGTGAGAAGGTATCCTGACAAAAAAAAACGGTCTCCATGTACTTTCTGTGTACAAGGCGACCGCTTTTTATTTCTGTATAACAGGAAAAGCTTACTTCAGATCTGAAGGAAGTGTAATACCAAGTTTGGCAACGGTATCCTGATTTACACTGAGCGTGCAGTTTGCAAGATACTGAATCGGCATGTCCGCCGGTTTCTTCCCGTTCTTAAGAATATCAACAGCCATTGCTGATGTCTGTTTTCCGAGTTCATAATAATCAATGCCGTATGTAGCAAGTGCTCCCGACTTTACCATTCCGTCTTCGCCTACGATAGTCGGAATCTTATTGTCATTTGCAACCTGGGCAACAGTTGCCATACCGGCTGCAATCATGTTATCAGTCGGCGCATAGATTGCATCAACTTTTCCCACAAGGCTCTGAGTCACCTGCTGGATTTCATTTGAATTAGAAACTGTTGCATCTATATATTTTAAACCGATCTTGTCACATTCTGCTTTTGCAAGATTTATCTGGAAAATGCTGTTCTGCTCGCTTGAGCAGTAAATAAGACCAACCGTCTCAGCTTCCGGCACAATTTTTTTGAGCAGGTCAATCTGTGCCGCACACGGTGTAAGATCCGATGTACCGGAAACATTAGTTCCCGGGGCGGTATTTGATTTTACCAGCTTCGCGCTTTCAGGATCTGTAACGGCAGTAATAAGAACCGGAATATCTTTTGTCAGATTGGCAACAGCCTGAGCCGCAGGCGTTGCAATAGCAAGAATAAGATCATCCCTGTCGTTGACGAATTTCTGTGCAATAGTCACACAGTTTGCCTGTTCCCCCTGGGCATTCTGATAATCGACAGTTATATTCTGTCCGTCAACATATCCGGCAGCTGCAAGTCCGTCAACAAATCCTTTATATGCACCGTCAAGAGCAGGATGTTCTACAAGCTGAACAATACCAATTTTTATCTTTTTGTCAGCTTTCTTTCCACTGCAGCCGGTCATACCGAATATAAGACCCAACGCTGCAATCATAATCAGAGCAATTTTTTTCATAATTTTCTCCTGAAAAGAACCTTTCGAGTATCCCCTGCGCTGTAATCGCTGCGCTTTTCGCAGATTCTTACTATAGATACATAATCATACTGACAGAAAAAACATTGGTCAATACATCTGTCTTCCGTAACCTTTCTATTCCCGATGCTGTTCTAACTAAAACAGACCGGTTCTAGTAGAACAGGACAAACAACAGGAAGAGACCTGCTGTATCATAATCTGTCCCCTGCAAAAACAACAGACTTTTGCAAACGGACCTTTTCTGAGTCTTGTTTTTTTGTCGGCCGGATTGTACACTGGAGTATATGAAAAAGCGCGTATTTATTATTATAGTCCCGGTTTTATTTGCAGCGGCAGCTGTATTTTTGTTCCCTTCCTGTGGTACGATAGAAGAAATTCCTGACGATCTTTCTGCAGCACAGCTTATCCAGCTGGGACAGGATGCATACGGAAAGTCACAGTATAAAAATGCCGAAATGTATTATCGAATGGTCATCAGCCGTTATGGTATGGATAATTCCATTTATATTGAAGCCAGATATGAACTTGGACATCTCTACATAAAAGAAAAGAAATACGATGATGCATACAGTTCTCTTAAAGAAATCATTGATTTATATGCATCAACAACGCCGGGGACATTGCCGGGAGCGTTCAACAAACTTGCTCAGATCGAAATGGCAAAAATTCCTGCAAACAAGCTGCCTAAAACAGATGAAACAGTCGTAAAACCTGCAGCTCAGGAAACCGGTAATTAATCAGAAGCTGCTGCGGAAAGCAGTCAGACTTACAGTTAACACGCTGACCGGTTTTCTCAGCGGCCCCGCCGGCTCTTGTCATCGGGCAGTATAATTGCATCTATCGTAATACCTTTCTCTGCTGCCAGCTGCTGAACAAGGGCTTTTGTATATTTTTTCGTTCCACGCGGCGTCGGATGAGGACCGGCGTCTCCTATGAGTATAATTTTACGGACCGCATCAGCATCCCATTTGTAAAACGAAAGAGAACCGTATAATCCTTCGTACACAGCTTCCGGAATATCGCCTCCTTCTGTACCGATAATTGTAAATCCGTTAAGGTTCTTTTTAAATTCATCAATATTCCGTGTAAAATCATAAAATTTGACAGGTATGTTCTTATAGTTGTAACCGCTCTCGCCGTAATCACGATAGAGCAGCAAGCCAAGTCTGATACTTCCGAATGATTTTAAATCGGCTATAAGACGAGGAACCCATTTCTTCCGAAGCATGGCAATATCGTCTTTCATACTGCCTGTTGTATCGATCGCAAATACCACGTCAGCTTTCGTTTTCGGGTCTATTTTGTTAATGGATGTCATTATATCGTCGATAAGCGTATCCGGACCCTTTGAATAAATCATAAAATCTGAAATTTCGTGAAATTTTTCGCTTGCATCAGGATTGTAATCGTCAGTAAGTACAGGTATATCCTTTATTTCCGGTTCTTTTGGCGCGACAGGTACTGTTTCAGTTCTTTTACCAAGATCAAACATAAACGGATTATCACTGAATGTACCGCGGTAGTCAGCATATTTTTCCGAAAAAGCCCTGATATTTATGAATGTTCCTCGGCCAATTGTCACCGTCCCGTTTCTCGACCATGAATAACCGTATACGATTTCAGGAGGAATATAGATATGAAAACTTTTCCCGAATACCGGATCATCTTCCGCCGTAGAATCAACAAGACTGAATTTTGCATTTGGGGAATCAAGCGGTTTTCCGTTAAGAAACCGCATCTCGTCTCCGTTCACCTTATTCCATTCTGTTGCACGGTATGCATAGTTGTCGGCCTTCCCGTCAGGATCCTTTGTCGTTTCAGTAAGCAGAACAGACTCAATCCCCGGCTTTTTGCGGACATACAGATCGAACCCTGTTTTTGTACCGAATCCGGAACTGTCAGACTGTTCAATACGAACATCAGAGGAACGGATAAGCAGCGGCTCCGCAGCCGGTGCACAAACTAGACTAAAAACTGATAAAACCGTAACAAACAGGATTTGTTTTCTCATATATATATTGTCGGCAGATTATAAATATAAATAAAAAAATGATTACAGTATAATTGAAAAAGGTTCAACATATGATATAATAAAAGGTACTGTGATTACAAATTCTTCGGGTGCGGGAAAAGATTTTACTCCTATCGACATAAGCCACTTCTATGACGACGATACAAAAGTCGAAAGGAACGAAAGTCAGAACGGTATTGTCATCCTTACACCGAAGCAGAAAAACCTTGTCGATGAACTGCTTGTCCGCATGCGTGAAGTTGATGCAGAACGTGTAGATATAATTACTGAACGGATAAAGGACCTGGAACATCTGGCAGCATCCGTAGCGCGCTTCCCATCCCTTCTTGAACGTCATGATCTGGCTGGAGGAATACGTACTCCGCAGTCGCTCATTGATTCACTTATTCAACATCAGGACGAGGGGGATACAACACTTCAACTTCCATCAAAGGCTATTCTAGGTAAAGGTTTTCTCGTAGCAAAAATACATACATTCTCATCGCTTTCAAAGCAGAGCAAGCGTATAAAAGCGCCGGACCGACTCACCCAGGATTTTCAAATGGAGACTATAACCATGATGTTTTCCATACTTGCTGAAGATGTATATCTGAATCTTATCAGAGATGATTCACAGCCTATGGAATTCCGCCGGCAGTGGGCACTTTCCCTTCTGCTGCTCTGGGAATACCGAAACGACCAGACAATAGAAAGCGCCGCACCCGTACTCCAGACCGTATGGACTGCACGACGCAGACTTGCACCTGCATTCGGTACCATGATGGGGACAAGTGAATTACTGCTCATTTCAATTCAAATGGACGAACAGTGGATTCAATTTATTAAGCAAAAACTGGGGGAAAACGGAGTTTCGCAGGCAATGGAAGAATTTCTCTTCGGTATTTCCTTCGAACAAATTCAGGAACTCAGGTCAATACTAAAAACAAAAGGCATTTCGGCAATCGGTCGGGATGAAGTATCCAGCTTTCTTGGAGAACATGTAAAAACTGACGCAGGTCTCGATTACAGAGACTTTTATTCGCTGTATACAGTCCGGCGTGACAATGCCCGGGCAAGGGAACGTATGAATCTTCCCGGACCACACAAGACATTGGAAGACTATTTCATCCAATATATTACAGAAAAAAACAAGGAGAAACAGGACCATGACTCATTCGCAGAATACTGAAAACAAAAGAGAAAAAAGGGTGCCCTACCATTTCGGAGAGAAACTGCGTATGGTACGAGAACATAAAGGCCTCACTCTTAAAATCGTAGCCGATAAAGCAGGTGTAAGTGAAAGTCTTGTATCGCAGATCGAACGCAACCGCGTATCTCCTGCCATAGACACCCTGCTGGCACTTGCAGACGCACTCGACATCAATCTGGAATTTCTGTTCGAGGAATACCGCCGGGAACGCCCTGTTCAGATTATCCGGGCAGATGAACGCCGGACACTTGCAGAGGATGACGTGATGTATGAAGAACTCGCAAAACCGGACGAATCTGAAAAGGAAAATTCCTTTGAAGCATATGTGATAAAGATTCCTGCCGGTTCGCATACGCACAGAGGTTCATACGGCCACATAGGACGTGAACTCGGTATCATCACAAAGGGGACAGCCCTGCTTAAATATGAAAAAAAGGAATATGCGCTGGCTGCCGGCGACAGCGTATCGTTCCCTGCGGGAACCCCGCATACCCTTGAAAACAATTCGAAAGACGCTGTAGAAGCCATCTGGATAGTAACCCCTCCGCAGAGATTTATTCAGTAGAATAAGTCCCCCCTTCTTCTACCAGGCAGGTGCAAGAGGCGCGCCCCCGACGCAAATGCGTTTTACCCCAAGTACCAACTCTAAAAGCATTTGCATCGTCGAAAAAGTACATGGATGTACTTTTTCGACGCTTGATCAACTCCCCTGTTTTATGCTATCATTTAAATTCTTACGGAGTTCCGGCGAAAGGAGGTGAATAACGATGGCAAGCATAACAGTTGATGATACAGAGAATCTTGAAAAAGCAATTAAACGCTTTAAAAGAATGGTTGAAAAGGAAGGTATTATCCGTGAATTCAAAAAACGCGAATATTACGAAAAGCCGTCTACAATCCTGAACCGCAAAAACAAGACACTCCAGCGCAAACTGATGAAGAAAACTCATCAGCATCACGAAACAAAATCAGCGTACTAACCAGTAATTCTGATAAAAAAATCCCTGATAACCCGATGATTATCAGGGATTTTTTTCAGTCACCGTATTTTATCAAACATTGACGAATGACTGCTAATAAACTATTATCTACAGTATGGGAATTGCTACCAATCAGCAGATCAGCAACTACTATGATTTTTATCGGGATAAAGAAATCATATTCTCAAAAGACATATTGCGGTCGTTACGTATAGATCCGCGCCAAATATATATAAAATGCAACGGAGCACAATGGCCGTGCATTATTAATTCAACATCGTTTCAGATGGCAAAGATAATTCTTGGGACAAAAGGCGGAGCGTTTGCCCAGATAACAAAAAAAGATTCCCCGCCGGTGAGTCTCCGCTTCTGTTTTATCGAACCGGATAATGAACCGCTAAGTTTTTTTATTGCAGGAAAAGTAAGTGAAGTAACGCCGTATATGAATTCACAGGAACTTGCGATCATTACCCTTATATATACACAACGGCCCCCGGATGATTTGATTCTGAAGCTGGGAACTCTTATTGAGGCGAATATCAATTTTGTGCAACGCAGGGAAGAACGTATTATTATTAATGGAGATTCCAAACACAAACTTAATATAGAACGTGAAGAATCCATCATATATATTCAGAATGTTCCACGGCGGTGCATTCTGCGGGATTTGTCTTTCTCCGGCGCAAAAGTTATTCTGCTCGGATTGTCAAAATTCATATGTGACAAAGATGCAATACTCCGTATCCAGTTCAGTGATCCGATCGAAACTGTCGATATAAAGGGAACAATAGTAAATGCGGATGTAATTGAAGGCCGACAGGATATTGTTGCGGCTTCCATCAAATTCGACGAAAATCAGGTACCTCTGTCATATAAAATTCATATCAATAATTATGTGACCCTGAACAGGAAAAGTTTCCTTGAGGCTCAGTCAAAAAAAGAAGAACCGATACAGGCAGTAGAAAGTACTCCGACAGCAGGATTACCCAAAAGTACGGAACAAAGTTTACAGAAACCTGCAGAAAAAAAATCAGAAGTAGCATCAGATGCCGGAAACATAAAAAAAGAACAGATCTCTGACAGTCAGAATAAAGAAACTGATTTAAAGCCAGACAAGACTCAACAGATTGAAACTAAAATTACTGCTAATGAAGAAAACAAGGAAACACAATGAACCCAGCAAGTCCTCTTGATACAATTTATTATATTAAGCTGCCTGAAAATTTTAAGTTATCACGAAATGCCATGCACATTGATCCCACAATTCCCGTTCCTGTTCAGAAAAAAGACAGAGATGCACCGGGTACATTCGATCCCGGAGAATTGACACAGGAACAGATTCTTGCCGGCATTCTCACGGTACTTGCCTACGATCCGCAGAACGAACATACAGGATACTATCGCTCAGTACTCAAAGAAGCACGCCCTGAAATAAAAAAAGAACTTTCAGAAGCTGCCATTCTCAAAGCAAAAAACGAGGATTACGACATAGCCGAAGAAATATTTGCAGCGCTCCGCGGATTCGATCCGGAAGATATGGTTACTGTTCTTAACACTGCACTCTTTCTTGATGAACGGGCAAATTCATACCGCCGTTCAGGCCTTAATGAAGATGCAGATGCCTACGATCACGACGCACTTGAATACTACAGGCAGGCAATGGATGCAGACCCGGCGATTCCCGATGCATTTTTCAATGCCGGTTTTTTTTATATGAAACAGCATAACTTTCATGATGCAAAAGACAGTTTTGAAACATACCTTGCACTTACCTGCGATATGAAGGATGAAGAACTCGGGGAAAACGGTATTTACAAGAAGGAACGGTCTCAGGAAATTTTAGACAATATAAAAAGCCAGAACATGGATGATGAGCATTTCAAGGCTGCGTATGACTATATTTCATCAGGACAGGAAACAAAGGGACTTGATGAAATCAAAATATTCATAAAATCAAATCCCCATGTATGGAATGCATGGTTTATGCTAGGCTGGGGACTGCGGCGTCTTGAACGTTATGCTGATGCAAAACAGGCATTTCTTGAAGCGCTTAATTGTCCCGGCGGAGACCATAATTCCGACACATACAATGAACTGGCAATCTGCTGCATGGAAGAGAAAAATTTTAAAGAAGCAAAAAAATGTCTTGAAAATGCTCTTTCACTGGAACCGGAAAGCACAAAGATCATGTCAAATCTTGGCTATCTTGCTCTGAAACAGGGAAATACAGAAGAAGCGCAAAAATATTTTACATCAGCGCTTGCCTATGATCCCGATGATAAAATAGCAAAAGCTGAACTTGAAAAGCTGGAAAAACAATCCTAGTATTATACTGTTTAAACTGTACTGCTTAAAAACAGGGCTTTTACGAAAATACAGTTACTATTTCAAGTTCTGCAGAATTTGTCATAGTAACCGTACAATCACTATTTATACGTATCACGTAAAGATTTTACAACAAGAGCCTGTTTAAACTGTTCCGCAGACACATCGCCGTTCTTTGCCGTAAAAGATAAGGTAACAGGTCTTTCCGGCAGAAGAGTGAACATATTCCGGCTGAACGTGCCGGGAAAATCTTCTGTATCGAGTGAAACAAAAAAAGCAGGAACATCTGCTGAAAGCTTCACGGTATATACACTATGTACCGCCTGCAATACCTGTACTGTAATTTTTGCACGGTTCAACGAACACTGTTTGTACAAGGCAGGAAAAAACGTATCATCTGCATTGTATTTTTTTCCGTCTTCTGCAGCTGCTGTAAGTTCCACAAAAACAAAGCAGTCTGAAACAGGGCAGGTAAATTCATCTGCCCTGAATTCCCTGACTTTTACCGCTTTATCCGCACTGGCGGATACACGCACCGATTCAGTTTTCTGCACAGGTTTCCCGTCAAAGCCAAGGAAATGCAGCTGCAATGAAACATCAAGAGTTTTCGAAGTATCGTTCATGATGAATACTTTGCACACACCGTTTTTTTCGTAAATTGTTACACAAACAGGCGCAAACGCATCTTTTACCGCATAATGAAGGAGTTTCCATTTACCGGAATACCCAATGCTTGACCATGAGGCATCAGGCCATACGTCGTTGAGCTGCCAATAGAGCGTACCTGAGCAGCGTGGCCGGAGTGACCGCCAGTACGTAACTGCGGTTTTTATTGCAAGAGCCTGTTGTATCTGGCTCAGATAAATCATATTTGCAAATCCCTCGGGAAATCTGAAATACCGGGAAAAACTTTCAAGTATAATGGAGTTCCCTCCGACAGAACGCTGATGGAATTCCATTACAGGACTCGTAAGATTCAACTGATCTTCAGCTGCATACGTCTTTATCTCCTCAACAGAAGGAAATGCTTCATATCCAAATTCGGAAACAAACCGCGGCTGAACCGTAAGATATTCACTAAAACTTTTCTTTTCATGCCAGACGCTCCAGAAATGCATATCTCCCGACTTGTCGCTGTGCCAGTTATCGTTCAACGTATCCTTACCTGTCCCGGCACACGGTGAAGACGGCCACCACATTCTGGCAGGATCGTACGTACGCACTGCTTTTTCGACTGTTCCATGATAAAGCCTGTCGTAATCTATGAGATACCGGTCACGATTTGCCCGTGTCTCAGGAAACCACGAAAGGGCCCCGATATTTTCGTTATTACCGCACCATAACGCAATTGACGGATGAGACTGCAGACGGGAAATCTGATATGCCAGTTCTTCTGATACATTTGCAAGAAATTCGTTTGTTGCAGGATACATCGCACACGCAAACATACAGTCATGCCAGATTAGAAGCCCTAAGCTGTCGCATAAATCATAAAAACTGTCGCTTTCAAATTGACCGCCCCCCCATACCCGTATCATGTTCATGTGTGCCTGTACGGCAGATATAAGTAAATCTTTAATTTTTTCACTCGTCTGACGGGAAGGAAGTGCGTCAGCCGGAATCCAGTTTGAACCTTTTGCAAAAATCGAACGGCCATTTACATAAAAACAAAGCGCTCCGTTTTTAGTATCGATATCTATAGTCCTAAAAGCAATTTTCTTCGTTATTTCATAATCGCTGTTTTCACATTTTACAGTAAGCCTGTAAAGTTTATTCTCGTTTCTGCCGAATTCTGCAAGCTCATCAGAAGTAAGCCAAATTTCCGGGTCTTTTACGACAAGAACCAATGAAAGTACATTCATGCCCTTTACGACGCTGAATTCTTTTGTTTCTTTTGCAAGAACCAGTCCTCCGTCAGTCACTTCAAAATCAAATTTCCGCGTACCATTGTATAATGAATAGTATCCGGTCTTTACAAATACCTTCCAGTCTTTACCGTTTTTCTCATAACGGACGGTTACATTATCCATATAACCGTATGCAACGGACTCCAGCTGAATACTACCGTAAATTCCGGATACCATCAGACACGGCCCCCAGTCCCAGCCGCCGTGGCACTGAACCTTCCTGATAAGATTACAATGAGGCGCATAGACCCGATACATAGAAAAAGGAACCGGATATGACAATTTTTTTGCTTCTGATGAAGCCTTTTTTACCGCAGAATCGAATCTGATTTCCAGAGTATTCATACCGTCGGAAAGGATTTTCGTAACATCAAAACGCCACCGGCGGAACATATTGTCGCCATATCCGGCTTTCCGTCCGTTAATGAACACGGTAAAAAAAGTATCTGCGCCGGTAAGTACCAGCCATGTACGCACACAATCTTCTTTTCTAAACTGAAAACTGCGACGGATGATCCAGTCTGTCTGCCCAACCCACTGAACATCAGTCTCGTTTGTACCATAATAAGGATCAGGAATCAGTTCTGCCTTAAGAAGTGCAGAATGAAAATCACCTGGAATTACCGCATCACATTTTTTATCAGCTCCACTCAGTTCATATATACCTGAAAGAGAACATATATTCATATCTGCGTATTCTATAGGCAAATATGAATATATACAATAATGGAAAGATATTTACTGTCCTATCTGTGTACCGATGAACCTGCGCCCATCAAGAATATTCCGTATATTTGAAATATTCTTACCAGCAGCACAGATAACCGTAAGATTAAGCTGTTCCGCTTTTCTGCTTGCTACAGGATCAAACGGAGTATTCTTTCCCGGAGTCCAGTCATCCCCGACCATTTTCCGAAAATCTTTCCAGTCGATTGTATCAAGCGGCCTGGCATCAGGATTTTTCCGGGGGTCATCCGTATATACTTTTTCTATATTTGAAAGATTAACAACCGTGTCTGCCTGAAATTTTTCTGCAAGCAGCACTGCGTCGTTATCAGTTGAAAAACCAGGTTTCCATCCGGCCGCAACAAGGATCTTCCCTGTAAAACGGATATCGGCAGTCGGATCACAGACAACATCATCCCTGCAAAGGTCTCCACAGCACGCTTTTAAAAGCTGTGCATTAAGTCGTGTTGCCATTATACCAATCCAGTCCGCAGCATTATTGTCGGGTTCATAATCATTTTTTTCTGCAGTAAGGACCTCTTTATACGCCTGCTGATATATTCGCGCAGGAGCGCCGCCGCCGGATACAAATATAAGACGTCTGTCACTGCCGTCCGAAAGCCACTCCCGTGACATTGTCACAAATTCAGAAAGAAATGCCTTATCCGGCTTATCAGGCGCAATGATGGATCCGCCGACAGATAAAATTTTCGTAATCATAATATCTCCTAACTCTAATAAATTCCCAGAACTACCGGATCAGCCCAGAAAGAACTGTATCTGAGTGTACTGTGTGAAGATTCTTCCCAGATAGACTGCAGTGCATAACTGCGCGGACGCTGGACAATTTTAGAATTTCCCGCCCCTGGTTTAATTTCTTTCCAGCCGCGGGAAAACGTTATATGTTGTGAATCAAGACTGCCAAAATAATATTCTCGTGCATTTCCTGTTTCCGTCCAGCTTTTGTATGACAAGCCGGCGCCCAATGCGGGATCTACAGGTATCCAACCGACTCCACAGATATAAAATTCACTCCACCAGTGGTTTCTTGTTTTCATATCGCGGTCAACGAGTACACCGCTGTCAGGAAGCGCAGGAATTCCGGACGCCCGGAGCAGCGCAGTATAAATAACTGCAAAGTCGTATGCATCACCCTTTTTCTTTTTTATAAGATCAAGAGCCGGAGATACATCGGATTTCACCGCCTGCAGTGTATAATTATCAAGCATGTAGTTATAAATAAGTCCTGCCTTTTTGTACGGATTCATCTCTTTGCCGGTAATCTTTCTCGACAGACTGATAATTTCCGGATCACCGGCAGGGACGCATTTATCGGCCCGGATTGCAGCGGTATACAGCATATTATTCATATTAGCATAAGATGTGACAAGTTCAGGTTTTACCGTTGTATTGATTTCATAAACTGAAATAACAAAATTTTCACTGAACGGTTTCCTGGCAAGTATTGTATTTTTTTCAGCCTGCAGCTGATGAATCACCGTATTCTGATAATCAGCGATCGCGGGTTCAGGAGTACATTCCGTCATTTCTACAAGTGGCTGCGACGATAAACAGGAAGGACGGGGAAAATACATTTTAATTGTTGCAGATTTATCAGGTACTACGTCGGAAATATTAGCAGCAAGCTGAAGGAGGTATGTCCGTCTGGAAAGAAATTTTTTCCCTCCGTTTTTTGATTCAATCGTAATCTTCTGGAGCGCAGAATCACCTTTAGAGGTTTCCACGTATAACATTCCCGATGTCGCACCGTCCGGAATGCGGACGCGGATTTCTGTATCGCTCCAGTATTCATAATCAAAATCAGTTTTATTGGCGGGAATATGATCCGCCCTCAGTGCACTAAGACGTGTATTACTGAACGGGAGAGCTGTAGTTGCAGGATTCGTCGTATCATCACGGACTGTTGCAAAATATACACCGCAGTCAACGTTCATATTTCCGAAATTACTGCCGGAAATAACAAGCAGGTCTCCGATTCTGAACGTGTCGCCGGAAAGTGTCGTTATTACAGGCAGCGACGTCTGAGGGTTTGGAGGGACGGCAACAGGTATGTCCCGTTCATTTGCAAAAAAAGAAGGTTTGGAGCGAGCCGTGTCGGTTCCAACAACGACTAGCCCGTCCTGCACATTCGGCGGAAGTACAACTTTTATCTCTTTCTCATTCCATGAAATATACGAGCTTGCTGTCAGTCTGGAACCGCCGAATTCAACATAACCGGGACCGCGGACACCTCCGAAATTTCTGCCGGTAATGATAACAACGTCACCGGGAGAACCAATCGGCGGATTTATATTATCTATAGAAGGAATACGTTTAAGTTTGTAGCTTATAAAAAGAACACTTACCAGAATGAGTGCAACGGCAGAAAAGAAGCACAAAACTCTGAAAAGCGGTGATCCCCTGAAAAAATAATTGAACTTTCCGGAAGAATTCACTTTACCGTATCCGCAGGTTCTTCTGCAGGAAATTCTATTTCCGTCGAAAGAGGAGGTGTTGTTATACCAGGTATAGTGATTCTGATAGTAATGGTCCGGTTGCTGCCAAAATCGGGACGAAAGACATCAACATCGTTAAGCTGAGGATCTATAGTTTCCTGAATACGAGATTCCTGGATAAAAGATCCGCCATAACCGGTATTCGTTCCGGACAGAACAGTTCCGGTATGCTGCTGGGACTGTCTGAATGTAACAGGCCCAAGCATTTCATGTCTGATATTACCATTAATAATTACATTATTCTTTGCAAACGCAATAATCTTCTGCCGTGCGATCGGTGTTATCTGGGCTGTTTCAGCTTCAGACGGAACTCTGCCGGCACGAACAGGAAGAAGAACTGCAAGAATAGCAGCTGCTGCTGCTGCCGGAATAATGTATTTAAATTGCTCTACAGGAAATTTCAAAATTTTCTTTGTAACCCTGCTGTAACTCATACGAGTCTGCAGACGGTCCCAGCTCTGATCAAGATAGTGACTGTCAGGAGTAACTGATAGAGCATCCGAATGAAGAATTTCATGAACAGCCCGGAGTCTTGCAAGTTCAGCTGCGCATTTCGGGCATACTTTTATATGAGCTTCATACTCTCTGACATATGCTGCAGGGAGTTCGTTGTCGAGATATATTGAATGAATATCTTTACTGGGGCAGGTAGACATCATCTTCTCCTAATAGTTTTGCCAGTTGTTCACGCGCACGGAATACACGGACCTTTACATTTCCTTCTGTAATACCGAGCGTCCTTCCGATTTCCTTATAATTAAGGTCACCGTATTCTCGTAAAATAAGAACCTCCCGGAGGTTCTTCGGCAGCATATTGAGTGCATCACGGGCCTTTTTGATCGACTCGGCTTTCAAAACATCAGTCTCACCTGATGTCATCGTACGGTGATCCTCGTAAAGCGCCTTCTGGTACGCTTTACGTTCACGGCTTTTCCGTTTGACATAGTTGAGTGATGCATTTTTTACCACTCTGATAAGCCAGTATTTCGCATCGTTAAGTGACGGAAATTCCAGGTTTTTCTCGTTTGCCTTGATAAGCGAATCGTGCACAAGGTCTTCTGCGGCTTCTTCGTCGTTCACAACACGATAGGAAATACGAAAAAGAAGCTGCATCGTTGCATCATATATTATTTTGAAATCAGCAGAATTTCCGGCATTGAGCGGCCGGTTAATATCAGTCTGACTTCCAGCTATAGTAGTAAACACGAAAACTCCTGAAAAGTAACAACAATTTGTTATTATGACCGCTTCCAGACAGATCCCTGAGGAGTGTCAGTAATTAAAATACCCCGGGCAGCCAGCTCGTTACGAATCTTATCCGCTTTTTTAAAATCTTTTGCCTTTTTAGCGGAAGCACGTTCTTCGACAAGTGCATCTATCGCAGGTGCCTCTTCATCACCTTCATGAGAATTGACGTTAACAACTGCAGATCTTTTGTCATTTAATGCTGCTGCTTCATCCTCAAGCCGAAGCCCCAGAACGCTGTCCATACTGTGAACAAGCGCAAGAATTTCTTCCGGTTTCAGACTGTCGTCTTTTACCGCAGTCTGAAGCTGGCTCATCGCCTGCGGCGTAGAAAGATCATTTTCAAGACTGGATTTAAAAGTTTCAATATATTTATTCGCGTCAGAAGAAAGTGCAGAAATATCTGCAACTTTTCCTTTTGCTGCATCAATAACCTGAGCAATACGTTTTATAAGTGCCCTTCGCGCACTTTTTGCACCGTCAATTGCATCCCAGCTGAAAAATACCTGACTGCGGTACTGTGCACCAAGTAAAAAGAACCGGTAATCAAGCGCTTCATATCCCTTGTCAATGAGTGATTGAAGTGTAAGAAAATTTCCCGCGGATTTCGACATCTTGGAACTTTCTCCGCTGTCAGCTGACTGTTTATCCTTAGCAATGACAAGAAATTCATTATGAAGCCAGTAATTAACCCATTTATGTCCTGTTGCCCCTTCCGACTGCGCAATTTCGTTTGTATGATGAATCGGAATATGGTCTATTCCGCCTGTATGAATATCAAAATGTTCTCCAAGATATTTCATACTCATCGCAGAACATTCGATATGCCAGCCGGGATATCCCCGCCCCCACGGACTGTCCCAGGTGAGTGCCTGATTTTCAAATTTTGACTTGGTAAACCAGAGGACGAAATCGTACGGATTCCGTTTATTGGAATCAACATCAACGCGGGCTCCCGCTTTCTGTTCGTCAAGATTAAGATTTGCGAGTTTTCCATAATCAGGATAGGTAGAAACATCATAATAGAGATTCCCGCCGGCCATATAAGTATGTCCGTTTGACTCAATACGTTTTATGAGTTCTATCATATCCGGTACATGTTCTGTAGCCCTGCAGACAACATCCGGTCGTTTTATGTTAAGACGGTCTATATCATTAAAAAAAGCATCTGTATAAAACTGAGCAACTTCCATGACGGACTGATGTTTTTCTGTTGCTGTTCTGAGCATTTTATCTTCGCCTGCATCGCTGTCTCCTGAAAGATGGCCTATATCAGTAATGTTCATAACATGTTTCTTTGTATAACCGAACCAGGTAAGAGCTCTGTCAAGCGTATCGAGAAACACATATGCCCGAAGGTTCCCGATATGGGCATAGTTGTAAACAGTCGGACCGCAGCCGTAAAAACCGACAAACCCTGGTGTAATCGGCACAAAATCCTGCATTTCCCGTCCCATAGTGTTAAATAACCGTAATCCCATATAAGCCCCTCTATCGCAATTTATACTGCGCTGTACTATAATAACCGTATGACCAGCATACGTGAAACAGCTGAAAAATTCAATATATGCGGAAGTTTCAAAGGGATTATACGATTTTCGGAACAGATGTCCCTTCATACAACATTCAAAGTAGGAGGCCCTGCTCCGCTGTATATAAAGCCGTCAGATGTCTCTTCTCTCATTTTTGCACTCACAATACTCAAGAACGACAGAATCCCCTGGTTTATTCTGGGCTGCGGCAGCAACATAGTCGTTTCGGACAAAGGATTTGAGGGTGCTGTTATTTCTATGGAAGATATCAACAGTATATCGGCAGAGAAAGGTTTCGTTAGATGCGGAGCAGGATCTACAATGTCGTCTGTAGTGAATTTCTGTACAGATCATGTACTTTCAGGACTCGAAACATTCGCCGGGCTTCCGGGAACAGCCGGTGGCGCACTTTATATGAATGCCCGGTGTTTCAGTGTATCCGTAAGCGACATACTCGTATCAGCAGAATATATAGAGCCGGATTCGTTAAAACAAAAATCTTATTCTTTCTCCGGCACAGACTGGGAATATAAAAAATCACCATTTCAGTCGACAGGACGTATCATTACCAGCGTCGTATTCAAAACAACACAACTTTCTGAAATTGTAAAAAATGAAATAGAAACAAAATGCCGTATGTACATAGACGAACGGATCAAAAAAGGACATTTCCGTTATCCGAGCGCAGGAAGTGTATTCCGCAACAATCACGCTTTCGGTAAACCGGCAGGAAAAATAATTGACGAAGCGGGGCTCTGCGGATATCAAATCGGCGGCGCGCAGATAGCACCGTGGCACGGAAACTTCATAATCAACAAAGATAATGCAACAGAAGCGGATATCAGAGCACTGGTGGATTATACTATTACTATAGTAAAGAGTAAAACAGGTTTTACTTTGGAACCGGAAATTATATTCTGCGGCAGTTCTGATGAAAATCAATTAAAGACACATTTGTTATCTGCCGATAGTAACGATTGACAAAGAAAACAGTGGAACCTATACTTTTATCAAGGAATGGTGAACGAATTGCTGCAATTATCATTTGTAAATTTCAGGAAAGGATCTTATCTCGTAGTCGAAGGAAAAGCAGACAGCGACCGGTTCTTCATCATCCAGAGCGGAAATGTCCGCTGCTATAAGGCAAATGATATTCCTGGCGGAACACCTAAAATGCTCGGACCGGGAGATTTTGTCGGCGTAATTCCATGTATGTCCGGACATTCCCAAATTGAAACAGTCATTGCAATGACAGACGTCACCGGGATTTCTGTCCGGAGAGATCAGTATCCGGAACTCATCATGCGCAACACACCGGTAGCCATGAAAATCATCCGGACATTTGCAAACCGCATGCGGTCAATGAACGAAACGCTTACGAAACTTACACTTAACAATGTTGTAGCAGATACTCCGGAACAGATATTTTATGTAGCCGACTATTACGATAAAGCAGGCAATTCCGATATAGCAGTCTATGCATATTATCAGTATTTAAAAGCCTGCCCCCACGGAAGCAATTTCGACAAAGCAAAATCCCGTTTCGTTTCCCTTAAGGCAATTACACATGCAGTTTATTTTGAATCAACTTCCGACCTGCTCCGCACATATCCGAAAGATACCATGATTTTTTCAGAAAATCAGAACGGTCCGGATATGTTTATCATTCAGGACGGCCAGGTAAAAATCTCAAAAGTCGTCAACGGGAACGAAGTTACACTTGCCATGCTCAAAAAAGGAGACATGTTCGGAGAAATGGCGCTGCTTGAAAATAAGCCTCGTTCAGCCAGTGCTGTTGCACATGAACAATGCAGACTTATGGTCGTAAACCGCCAGAACTTTGATCAGATGGTTTCGACACAGCCGCAGCTGATTGCACGTCTTACCACAACACTTGCAGACCGTCTCTGGTCAATGTACCGTCAGCTTGATAATGCAAGTCTCAGGGATCCGTTGCAGCGTCTTATCGATATGCTCGCACTTCAGATCGAAAAAGCAAAAATCAACCTCGCTCCCAGCGTACAGTTTCAGACAGATCTGACTGTCTACGATCTTGCAAATATGTGCGGTATTCCGAAAGAACTCCAGGCGGAAGGGCTCTACAAACTGGAATCGGATTCTCATATAAAAATTATAAACGATAAAATTATGGTACCTGACTGTCTGGAACTTGTAAAACAGGCTGCTTTTTACCGCAAACAGAATAACGCATAATACGGAAAGACATTATGCAAAAAAGTATTGTAACTGTACTGCTTTTCAGCCTGTTTTTTTTCCCTTTTTTTGCAGAAGGAACTGCAGGTACAATTCCGAACGGATACGGCGGAATTACACTTGGTATGTCGCTTGATGAAGTAAAAAACAAACTTATGCAGAACAGCGATTTCGGCTATCACGGAGACCGTGATGTATCCCTTCTGCCCGGCGAGAACCGTATTCTTATAGAAACGGATTCTGCAGCGGGACATGTTGATTCCTTTCTTAAAAGATGTTATTTTCAGTTTTACAACAGCAGATTGTATATAATAATCATCAACATAAATACAGATAAAATCGACCATTACAGCATTTTCAGTACACTCTGTAAAAAATACGGTGCCCCGGCATCTCTGTCACCCGAAAAGTCCGTATGGAAAAACACTGATGTAACAATGAGTCTTGAGCGGCCTCTTTCGCTCAAATATGTCGATAATAAAGTGTTCGATGAATTAACCAGTAAATCGCTTGTCCCAAAATCGGGAACAGAAATGACACAAGATATGTTTCTGGAAGGTCTGTAATGATTAATTTTAAAAAAAACAGATTCTGTATCTGCTGCTGCGCTGTTATACTCTGTGCACTGATGCCACTCACCTCTTGTACGAAAAAATTAAAAACACAGGCGCTGTCGCTTAAAAAAAACGATGGTACTGAAATACAAATAACTGCCGAAATGGCACGTACAGAAAAAGAACGTAACAACGGCTACATGTACCGGAAAAATATTCCTGACGGAACAGGCATGCTTTTTCTTTTTGACCGTGACCAGATGCTTTCTTTCTGGATGAAAAATACACCTCATCCGCTTTCTATAGCTTTTATTGATTCTCTCGGCCGTATCCGGGATATATTCGACATGACGCCGTACAGCATTGCAAACATCAACAGTACGGTAAATGTACGCTATGCGCTTGAAGTACCACAGGGCTGGTTTACCCGTACAGGAATTAAAACCGGCGATATACTTGTACTGAACTTCGATCCCAAAGCAGAATAACCGTACGGTTATCGCACTGATTCCATTTTTGACAGAATTGCATCCAGCTTTTTCCCGTAAGCAGGATCGGATGCCCATGTTCCCGACAACTCGAACACAGTCGGAGCTTTACCTCTGGGAGTTACCCACTTTGCACGTTTGTCTACAAGAGGATTCACCAGACTGTCAGTGTCACCGTATGCGTTAAGATGTTGAATGTGAGCGCGGACTCCCTCCTGTTCAGTTTTAAAAGATTCTCCCGGATGATCTGTGTCAATTGAACCAAGTCCGCAATAATTATGCATTTCAGGAGTAACAAGACCTCCGAAACGCAGAAATCCCGTTTCCAGACACATCTGAGCAAATGCAACGTCGGAATTAATTCCTTCGTCATACGCTTCTGATATGTAATACCGGGCAAGCCGTGTAACCTGACCCCTGTCAGCAAGAGAATTATTCATCATAAAAAAAGTTATAAGCTGTTTCTCACTCAGAACAGCCCGTCCGGTAAGACTCCGCGAAATCTGTATCTGCTGCACAGGAACGGTACGACATGAAAAAAGAGCAATAACAAAGATAAACCCGAGTAAAATTCTGTAAACTGGTTTCATATATGAATTTTCGGCATAAACCGGCTCTGTATAAATGTATTTCCGTGTTTCACTCCAAAAAACCGCATAAAACAGTTCTCTTCTGAAATATTATATAATAATGAAAATACTCAATGACAAACCTGACGTCCGTGAACAGGTACTAAAACACGGTTTGAGTTATCCCAGCGATGAAGAACTCGTCATGCTCATCCTCGGGACCGGTACCAGAAATCTGCCAGTACGCAGCCTCTCGCATGAAGTCGTACGCGCGCTGGGTAAAACAAACACAGAAGATACCGTACAGATTCTTTCTTCCGTAAAAGGAATGGGAATAAGCAGAAGTCTTGCCATTGCAGCAGCTCTGGAACTTGGCCGGAGACGCTCCGTTCATCTTCATTCTGTCATCAGACAGCCCAGAGATGTAGTCCCATTCGTCAGAAATTATTCCGTACTGCCCAAGGAGCATTTTATCTGCGTAACGCTTAACGGCGGACATGAAGTATTAAAAATCCGGATAGCATCAGTCGGAACAATAAACCGTACACTTGTCCACCCGCGTGAAATATTTTCAGAAGCTCTCATGGAAAATGCATCCGCTATGATTGTATGTCACAACCATCCCTCAGGTACTTGTACCCCGTCGGAAGACGACATTGAAACAACACAAACGCTTATAGCTGCCTCACAAATTATTGGTATTACATTACTCGACCATATTATTCTCGACAGAGATTCATACTTCAGTTTTCTTGAACATAATTTATTGTTTACGGAAACAGAATAAACGGCTTACACACCCCTGCCGGCTTTTGTAAAAGTTCCTAATACTATATACTTGAAACATCATGAAACAAATTCCGTTGTTTTTATTTATTATTGTCTTTTTTCTTTTTCCATCAGATGTTTTCACACAATCGGGCGGACAGAGCGTACTTACAGCGGAAAACAACATATTATTCGATGACAACAGAACTTCAATTACAATAAATGCAAATATTCAGGATGCTTCTGTCTATCTTAACGGAGAATATCAGGGACGGACACCGTGTACAATAACGGACCTTGGTTCCGGATCGTACAACCTTAGTGTAAAGAAAAACGGATACGGAGAGCGTTCATACCGTATATCAGTAAAAAGCGGACAAAGCAGCACGTTCTTCGTAGAACTTGATAAAATCACCGGTTTTGTTCTTCTCTCCGGTATCTCTGGTGACAGTCTTATCTATACCGACGGAGACAGGCTTTCTGCAACCAGTTTACCAGTCTTCGGTTCACCGCTGGAACTTGAAGAAGGTTTTCACACTATCACAGTACGCAGATTCGGCTATAATGATTATACAACTCAGGTATTCGTTTCCCCGCACCTGATTATTCCTGTTCAGATTCAAATGACAAAAGCATCGTTTGCAATTTCAGAATTCAGTGCAGGCCGAAGACGTTTTAATCCTGCATATACAGGAGCTGTCGGTTCATGCACGTTTTCGTTTAAGGTGACTGCTCCGGAAACAGGAACACTCACTATTGCAGATTCAGCAGGAACAACTGTTTTTACATGGCAGTTCCCGGAATTCTCAACATGGGAACAGGGAATATCATGGAACGGACGTGATACATACGGAAAAGAACTGCCCGACGGGTTCTACCGTGCAACAGTTACCGCCGGTAATTTTACACAGACCGCATACACACAGATCGACCATTCGCTTACATACCATCCTGCCGACGTAACAAAATCAGGCACGGGAACAGGAACGCTGCCGGCTGCATTTATAATGGCAGAAGACACCTCATACATCGGCACGGAAGTCTCTCCTGTGTTCCGTTCTGACGGAACACCCTTTTATGAAACACCTGTTAATATTTTCTTCGGCATGGCACCTGTTTCATGGTTCGAATTTTCCATGAATTTTGAACTGCATGCAGGGATACAAAATGCCCCTCTTTCAGTCGGAGGTGCAGTTAAACTCGGTTCATCACAACACATAAACACAGACACGAAACTGTGTTATGCAGCCGTCTTCAGATACGGATATACAAATGAAACTCCTTTGTACGAACCGTATGGAGCCGATACAGGAAACGGACTCGGCGGAGGAACCGCGATAGGATTTGATAATTCAGCGTATTATGCAGGTATTTCCAGTGAATATCTGTACGGAACGCTGCAGGGCAATCTGAAAATCAACGACAGCATATGGAGAAACGGTATCGGATTCGAATACAGACCTTCTCAGGCAGCAACCTTAAAAGCATGGTTTGCGCTCAACAGTGCTTTCGGCGAAACAACGGGAACTGCGTGGCTGCGTGCGTTCGACACAGGTGCAGGAGCGACCATACAACTCGGTAATTCGTCCGTGATGCTCAACATAAAGGGTGATTCAATACTGTATCCCGGCAGTACTAATTATTTTTCAGGTACATTCGGTTTGACGTATCTGTTTTAATTCAGTACTATACAAATATGAAACTTTATTCCCGTAGTCAGCTTATTGTCGTATCGGCGGCGACGGCAGTTGCGGCCATAGTCGTGACATCCTTTATCTTTATAAAATTCAATACAAACGCTCATACCGCTGATCAGAATACCGGAACGCTGCAGATGCCGGCAGCAGTGAATGGTACTGTCGAACCTCAGACTACTTTTCTCGAGCAAAATGCCGGGCAGTCTGCGGTTCGTTCTGTTTCTGATAATTCTCAATATACGCAGGACGAAATTCAGAACATCAATGTATATGAAGCGTGTGCAGAATCTGTCGTGAATATTAATACCCAGGTTACAGGTGTAAACTGGTTTCTTGAGCCGGTGGTACAGAACGGCGGTTCCGGTTCCGGTTCCATTATAGATAAACGGGGATACATCGTTACAAACGTCCATGTTATCGAAAATGCCTCAAAAATATACGTTTCCCTCTCTGACGGAGCACAATATGAAGCTCAGGTTGTCGGACAGGATGAAGAAAGCGATCTTGCCGTCATAAAATTCACACCGCCGGCAGGAACCGTACTTAAAACAATTCCTTTCGGAGATTCATCAAAACTTAAAGTCGGGCAAAAAGTAATTGCAATCGGCAATCCGTTCGGACTTGACAGGACGATGACGACTGGCATTATCTCGGGACTTGGCCGCCCTGTAAAAAACAGCAACAACCGTATCATCAGAAACATGATACAGACAGACGCAGCCATTAACCCGGGAAACTCCGGCGGTCCCCTGCTTGACACTTCCGGACGCATGGTCGGCATTAATACAATGATCGTCTCATCTTCGGGCAGTTCTGCCGGTATCGGTTTTGCAATTCCTGCAGAAACAGCGGTCCGTGTAGTCGCGGATCTGCTCAAATTCGGACATGTTAACCGCGGCGCCATGGAAATATCAATTGTGCAGCTTAACAGCGCAATCGTACAATATGCAGACCTTGACATATCTTCCGGTGTACTCGTTTCGGCAGTAACAAAAGGCGGAGATGCAGAAAAAGCAGGCATAAAAGGCGGTACACAACCCGCAAGATATGGTAACTCTACGATTTATCTCGGCGGAGACATCATTACAAAAATCGATGATATAAAGGTAGCGTCCCTTGCAGACTATTTTTCTGCTCTTGAGGATAAACGTCCGGGAGAAACGGTAAACGTTACGGTACATCGAAACAGAAAAGACCGGGTACTGCCTGTCGTTCTTGCATCCCAGCAGTCGGACTAAAAAAAATGCGCAGATTTCACGTCGTCGCTCCGTATGAACCGGCTGGCGATCAGGGGCAGGCAATAGATAAGCTCTCGGAAGGATTCCTCCGTGGAGATAAATACCAGACACTCAAAGGTGTCACCGGCAGCGGAAAAACGTTCACGATGGCAAAAATTATTGAACGTGTACAGCGGCCGACACTCATTATAAGTCACAATAAAACACTTTCGGCGCAGCTTTACCGGGAATTTAAAAGTTTTTTCCCGGATAACGCCGTCGAATATTTTGTTTCCTATTATGACTACTACCAGCCGGAAGCATATGTTCCGGCACGTGATTTATATATTGAAAAAGATGCTTCCATTAATGATGAAATCGACCGGCTCCGTCTTGCAGCTACATACAGCCTTATGGAACGACGGGATGTAATAGTAGTCGCAACAGTGTCCTGTATCTACGGTCTGGGTATGCCGGAACTGTACAAAGAAATGCGTATTCATATTGAAAAAGGAGAAACACTCGACACACATAAGCTTGCCGAAAAACTTATTCCGCTTCAATATAAACGTAACGACGCTGTTCTCGAACGCGGTAATTTTCGTATTCGGGGGGACGTAATCGAAATTTATCCGGCATATATGGAAACGGATGAAGCGTACAAAATAGAACTTGACTGGGATCGTATTTCCCGCATACGCCGTTTCAATGCAGTTTCAGGTGAAACGATAGAAGAACTTGATGAAACAGTTATTTACCCTGCCCGGCACTTTGTTGTTCCCCAGAATATGCTTATAGAAGCAACGGAAAACATTCAAAATGAACTTGATAAGCGTCTTGAAGAGCTGCGCATACAAAACAAAGTACTTGAAGCCGAACGTCTGAAAACAAGGACCACATACGACATTGAAATGATGAAGGAAATGGGATACTGTCCGGGAATTGAAAACTACTCCGGCCCCATATCAGGGCGTGAACACGGACAGCCGCCGGCTACACTCCTTCACTATTTCCCTGACGATTTTCTCTGCATGATAGACGAAGCTCATGTTACTGTTCCGCAGATTGGCGCCATGTATGAAGGGGACAGAAGTCGTAAGCAGAATCTTATTGACTTCGGATTCCGCCTGCCGAGTGCGCTCGATAACCGGCCGCTGAAGTTCGATGAATTCAGCAAAAAACTCAATCAGGTAATATATGTAAGCGCGACCCCCCGGATCGATGAAATAAAACAAAGCACACAGGTTGTCGAACAGCTTATCCGCCCGACAGGACTGCTTGATCCGGTTGTTGACATCCGTCCGAGTGAAGGTCAGATGGAAGACATTTATAAAGAAATAAAAAACCGTATTGCAAAAAATGAACGCAGTCTGGTTCTCACTCTGACAAAAAAGATGGCGGAAGATTTAACCGATTACCTTACAGGTCTTTCACTTAAAGTAAAATATATCCATTCGGAAATCGAAACTTTTGAACGTGTCGAACTGCTGAAAGGTCTGAGGGCAGGCGAATTCGACGTTCTCATAGGAATCAACCTTCTGCGGGAAGGCATTGATCTGCCTGAAGTATCGTTCATTGCAATTCTTGACGCAGATAAAATCGGCTTTCTGCGCTCTGCGACCAGTCTTATTCAGATAATAGGACGAGCGGCACGTAATGCCGGTGGTACCGTCGTTATGTATGCAGACCGCATGAGTGATGCCATGAAAGAAGCGGTAACAGAAACAAAACGCAGACGGGAACTTCAGCAGGCGTATAATACAGAACACAACATAACACCAAAAACAATTGCAAAAGCAGTTGAAGATATTCTGGTACGGCAGGATAAAGATGCAAAAGAAGACGCATCCATTGAGCTTGAAGCACTTAAAAAGAGTGCAAACCTTTTTGTACCCGCTCAGCGGCATAAACTTGTTACTGCGATAAAAAAGGAAATGGCAGAAGCTGCAGACCGCCTTGAATATGAACGCGCCGCAACCTTACGTGACCAGATTATTGAAATAGAAAAAACATACGGAGCATGATCTTCCCTATACCAGCTGAGGTTTTACAAAAGCAGCCCACACCCGGTCTTTGTCTGCTATATGCGTAAGCACCCACCCTGCTACAAAACTGTAGAAAACAAGTGCATCATTCTGACTGCCGGCGCCAAGCCTCTGTATCTGGTTATTAACCTGAGCCACAAAAGCATCGTGCTCTTTTTTATGCAGATCAACGTCTTCATAACCGTATTTTTTCATAAATTTCTCTTCTTCACCAAAATGATACACAGTGTAATCAGTCAGAGCCTTAAGGACTTTTGACATTTTCAGCATATAATTTCCGGCTGAACCTGATGCCGCATCGTACAAATCGTTCGCTACTGCAAGCAGTTTTTTGTGCTGATTATCGATTTCGGAAATACCGAGAAGGTATGAGTCATTCCATTCAATTTTCTGCATTTTGTTCTCCTGAATGGAAACACTATACCTCAAATGATACAATTCATCCACTGATATAATTGACACAACGGTTCTTTCCAGATATAATGACCGAACTTGCGCGTAATTAAGTTAGAAGGTAGGTATAGATATGTCTAGAACTTGTGATATTTGCGGAAAATCACCGATGTATGGTAATAAAGTAAGTAATTCATATAATCATACAAAACGTACATGGAGACCGAATCTGCTCAAAGTAAAGGCTATGTTCGGCGGCACAACACGCACAATCAATGTCTGTACACGTTGTCTCCGCTCAGGCTTCGTGGATAAAAAAGTGCATGTACCGAAGACCGAAACTCCGGTAACAGAAAACAAATAATCAGAATCCGTTTTCATGAGAAACCGTCCTTATCAGTAATGGACGGTTTTTTTATGACAGAAGACTGCTGTCTATTCCCCCGATTTCAGAATCAGCCCGTCGTACGCAGGAAGAACGGAACCACCACACTTCACTATCTTTACTAATTCCGGAAAATCAGTCACATGACTCCGGCAGTATTTTATAATGTTTTTATGACACATATTATGACAGATGTGCGTAAGCCATGTATGTGTACCTCCGATCTCTGCTGCACACTCCATAGCTTCCAGATACGAAAAATGTGTCGAATGTGCCGTTTCCCTGAGTCCGTCTATCACGACATGATCTATAATGCCGCCTGACTGCCGCAGAAGACTGATTGATTCTGAGGGAATTTCATTACAATCGGTAAGATACGCAATAGAATGAGTCTTTCCTGTTTCGTCCGTCGTACTCAAAAGCCATCCGGTCGTATCAATACATCCGTGCTTCATAGGAACCGGAATAATTCGTACAGAGCCTGCAATAAGAGGATTATATGCAGAAAAACGGACACAGTCTTCAAGGTCAAGTTTCGGTTTTCCCCCGCCGGCCTGCGTCGTCTTAAAAATATAGTCGAACCGGTTTCTGATATCATTCAGCGTAGAGACATTCGAGTACACAGGAAGTCCCTGCCCCGGAGACTCGGCATATTTCGTCACGGATACACCACATCTGTTTACACCTTCTGATTTTGTATGGCTGAAAATACGCAGATCATCAAGTCCGTTAAGGTGGTCGGCATGACTATGGGTAATAAGAACTGCATTCAGCGCAGTTACATGATAGAGAATGGCCTGAATACGGAATTCAGGACCAGTGTCTATGACAAGATGTGTCTCACTGCCATTCTTTTCAGTCTGTTGTATATACGCACTGCATCTGAGACGTTTGTCTTTCGGATTATGAGATCTGCACACTTTACAGTTACATGCGATGACAGGTATCCCGTGGCTTGTACCTGTCCCCATCAAAATCATACGCATGTGTTAAGTATACCAGAGCAAGGAACTGTTTGCAATGAACACTATATGTAGTGTAAATGTTGCCACAAGAAAGAAAAAATGCTACTATATGCCACGTTCTAAAAAAAACACAAAAGAGGTCTTGAATAATGCCGTATTCTGAACCTACCAACCTGGCCATTGTTGCATGTCCGGGCGGAGAATCGTTTGCCGATGAAGTTATTACACATCTGAGGCACATGTACAAACACCGTTTTACCCTTAAAAACGACGTCATTTCAAAAAGATACGCGCTCGAAAAGGAAGAGCTCGTAAAAAAGATCAATCTTGAAAACGATATTGATACTTCTGACCTTTGTATTAAAGGCGACACAGCAAAATATCGTCCTCCTGTTTTTAAAATCAACACACGATTTACTTATTTTGCAAATGGAGAATTTAAAACTGAACTGCTTGATACTATCAGGGGAAAAGATGTCTACATTTTTCAGGATGTAGAAAATCATGAAGTGCTTTCTCTCAACAACGGAGCAAATAAACAGTCACTGTCCGTAAACGATCATGTTATGTCTATGCTCGTTACGATAGACGCCGTCAGGCAGGCAGGAGCCGCCGCAATTACACTTGTCGTTCCCGTATATCCGTACAGCCGCCAGCACAAAAAAAAGGGAAGGGAAGGACTTACCGCAAGTATGCTTGGTCATATTTATGAGGGACTCGGCGTATCAAGAATCATTACGCTCGACATCCACTCACGCGAGATAGTCAACGCATTCAGTAAAATCAATCTTGAAAATCTGCATGCCAGCTATCAGATTATCCGTGAATTAAGCAAAATAGTCGACCTGACGGGCCAGACAGAAAAACTTGTTGTTGTCTCACCCGATACAGGTGCTATCGACCGGAATAAATTCTATGCAGTCGGTCTCAAACTGCCGCTTGCAATGATTTATAAAGAACGTGACTATTCGATAGTCACACAAAATGCAAAAGATACCAATATCAAGTCAATAAAACTGCTTGGAGATGTACGTGGTAAGGCTGCATTTCTTGCCGACGACATGCTGGGAACAGGAGGCACACTGCTGAAAGCCATGGGCTTTCTGAAAGAACAGGGAGCAACAAAAGTTATTGCAGCGGTAAGTCTTCCGTTCTTTACCGGCAACGCAATCCAGCAGTTTGATGAAGCATATAAACAGGGGTTATTCTTCCGTATAATCGGTACGAATGCCGTCTACCATGAAGAACTTTTAAAGCGCGAATGGTACATCAGCACTAACGTCAGCGGACTGTTTGCGAACGTTATTACACGCATTCATCACAATCAGTCTCTCAGTGACCTGCTTGAAAACCGGACACTTATAGAAAAACTTGAAAAACAGGCACAGCAGCCTGCGCCAAATTCCGTTCAGGACGAAAACAAAAACGCATAATGGAAAGCACAGTACTCTGCGCTGATATTGGGACAACTTCACTCAAAGCCGGTCTGATAGACGCTAAGGGTGAAGTTGCTGCTGTTTCCCAGCAGAATTTTCACAAACCGGATGACGCACATGCGGCATTAGCATGGCTTCCGGCACTCTGCACTGCCGTACAGGAAATGACTTCCGCAGAAAAAAAAGACATCAGCGCAATCTGTATCTCCGGAAACGGACCGACGATTGTTTCAGAAGACGGAACAACGCTGCTCTGGAATGCGGATATCCCGTCAGTAGACATTTACGGTACCCCTGCAGAAAAATCACTTTTTATCCCGCGCCTTGCAGCTTTCCGTAAAATGTTTCCGTCCCAGTGGAATTCTTCCGGATACATATATTCCGGGCCGGAATTTCTTATACACCAGCTTTGCGGCAGCAGTCTGACTATCCTGCCCGAAGCCAGATACACAGAATCATACTGGTCAGAAACACAGCTTCTTTCTGTTTCCATTCCTTCCGGAAAACTTCCTCCGTTCGTACCGATCGCATATAATGCAGGTAATACCACTCCGGAAATCACCGGACAGCTTGATCTGCCGCATGATGTTCCAATATTCTGCGGCGGACCGGATTTCGTTGCTGCAATGATCGGAACCAATTCACTTACACCCGGCAAAATGTATGACTGTGCAGGATCAAGCGAAGGTGTAAATCTCTGTACAGCAGCCCCTGTCATACAGCAGGGGATACGACCGCTTCCTTCTGTTATTCCTGAACTCTGGAATGCAGCTGTGCTCCAGACAGAAAGCGGCCGGTTGTTTGTCAATTTTAAAAAAATAGTTGAAGCAATAGAAGAATGCAGCGTGTCGTATGGGGAACTTATATCAATGAGTATTTCAAATCCCGACAGCGACGGATTTGAAATACTTGAACTAGTTGCAAATAATATGAAAAGATCAGTTAAGACACTTCTTGATGCCGCCAAAAAAAATAACATAAGCGTCACCTTCCCTGTTATTGTGACCGGAGGGCAGGCAAAAAACGAACAGTGGATGCAGATGAAATGCAACTATACCGGTGTTCCGCTGGCTGTATGCAACTGTCCCGATGCTGAGCTTATAGGAGACGCTGTTTCGGCACAAACAGGACTTGGCACATACAGTTCGATACGAAAAGCAGCCGATGCAATCGTAAAAATCACAAAAATATATACACCGGAGCATGCTGAATGAAAATCTACCGGATACCGGAAAATCTGCAGACAATCATTTTTGATATAGATTCGACACTGTACACAAACACCGCATATGCCTTTGAACAGGTAGATGTTCAGGTCCGGCATTTTGCAGAACTACGCGGCATAACCGCAGATAAAGCACGGGCTATGGTTACCAGTTACCGTAAAGAATGGGCATTAAAACACGGCGGGCAGAAAATCAGTCTTGGAAACACCCTGACTGCATTCGGCGTGACAATTGAAGACAGTATTGAATGGCGGAAAAAATTGCTTGATCCTGCACTGTTTTTAAAATATGACGAACAGCTTATTCCGGTACTGAAAGCGCTCAAAGAAAAATACCGTCTTATCTGCGTCACGAACAATCCGGTTCTTCCCGCCAGGAAAACCCTTGAAGCAATAGGAATTGCAGATATCATTCCTGATATTATCGGACTCGACACATGTCACAAATCAAAACCTGCAAAGGAACCATTTCTGCTCGCTGCTAAAAAGACAGACACTGCAAACGAAAACTGCCTGAGCATCGGGGACCGGTACGACATGGATATTTCTCTTCCACTGGAACTTGGTATGGGAGGTATTCTTGTAACAGGCGTAACCGACATATACACACTCCCATCTTTCTTATCAACCGGTACTTTCTAAAATAATTCCGTTACAAAGTTGTTTTTATTTTTCTGCGTGTTATAATCTGAATCATGGAAACATGCGTAAAAATCAGGGAATTAAAAAATACTATTGAATTTACAAATAATGGAGAACTTTCGTTCTTTTTTGTAGGGACAGGAAGTGCATTTTCAAAAAAGAATTTTCAGACAAACGTACTTATTGTCAAAGGCAGCGAACATATTCTTATAGACTGCGGAACGCTCTGTCCTTATGCATTTTTCACGTACAATTCTTCCGTAACGTCGGTAAAAAATGTACTTATTACCCATTCTCATGCGGATCATATCGGAGGACTTGAAGAAATAGCCCTCATGGGCAGGTATACATCAAAAATCCGTCCGAAAATGGTCATAACCGATTATTATAAAAAAATATTGTGGAATCAGTCGCTTCAGGGAGGCTGTTCATACGGAGAATATTCAGACGGCGGTTATATGCAGTTTGAGGACTATTTCGAACAGATAAAACCAAAGCTTATAAGCAATACTCCGCGTCCGTTGTATGAAGTAAACATTGGTTCGATGAATATTAAAATTTTCCGGACAAAGCACATTCCTGACAATGCATGTTCGTGGCGGAAATCATTTTATTCAGAGGGCATTCTCGTCGACAACAGAATTCTTTTTCCGAGTGATACGCGGTTCGACAGAGAACTGCTTGACTGGATGTGCAGTACATACAACATCGAATACATCTTTCATGACTGTCAGTTCTACACAGGCGGTGTACATGCATCGTATGACGAACTTAAAACACTACCGGCTGACATGAAAAAACGTATGTATCTTTGCCATTACGGTGATAATTACGAAAAATTTGATTCAGTAAAAGACGGCTTTGCAGGATTTACACGGAGAGGAGTATATTACGACTTCGGGAAGGACGTTCTCCAATAAATACGGCCCATATGCGATTCGAACGCACTACCTGCCGCTTAGGAGGCGGCCGCTCTATCCAGGTGAGCTAATGGACCATATGTTTGATAGTACACAAAAAAAGGCTTTTGCGCAATGCAGTTTTTCTGCATTGCGCTTCCGGTTTCAGAAAAAAGTATAGGGCACCTCTAAAAACTCACTTTCAGTGACCTTTTAGAGGTGCCGTCGAGTTTTAAGTCGTTGTAATATCACGACTTAAAACATCGCTCTTTCAGAGTCACCTCTAAAAACTGAAGTTTTTAGAGGTTCCCTATATTAAAAAAGACCCGAAATCTTTCCGTCGTCATCTACATCTATATTGAGCGCAGCAGGCAGTTTCGGCAGTCCCGGCATAACCATAATATCACCGGCAAATGCAACGACAAATCCGGCTCCTGCATACAACTGTACGTCCCTCACAGGAAACACGTATCCTTTCGGCGCTCCGATAAGTTTCGGATCATGACTGATCGAATTCTGTGTCTTTGCAATACAAACAGGCAGTTTACCGTATCCCTGTTCTTCATACGATTTAAGTTTTTTTAGTGCAGCGCTGTCGAATTCCACTTCACCGGCGCGGTAAATCTCTTTTGCAATTTTCTCTATTTTTCTGTCCAGCGGCATGTCACTGTCATACAACTCGTGAAAGTCAGCTTTATTCTCACTGCAAAGCGCATCGACAGCTTCAGCAAGAGCCTTTGCACCTTCACCGCCTTTTTCCCAGCCTTCGCAGAGAACCACCCGGGTATGAAAGTCCGAACAAAGTTTTTCAAGAAGCTTTATCTCTTCAGGAGTGTCCGTAGAAAATTTATTAACAGCAACAATTGCAGGAACACCGAATTTCCTGATATTCTCAATATGAGTTGCAAGATTGGCGAAACCTGCTTCCAGTGCTTTTACGTCAGGTTTGGCAAGATCGGATCTGGCTACCCCTCCGTGCATCTTGAGCGCGCGTATCGTTGCAACAATAACGACCGCAGAAGGAGCAATTCCGAACATACGACACTTGATGTCCATAAACTTTTCTGCTCCGAGATCGGCGGCAAATCCCGCTTCTGTTACAACGTAATCACCTGTTGCAAGAGCACACAGCGTTGCATTGATACTGTTGCATCCATGTGCAATGTTCGCAAACGGTCCGCCGTGAACGAATGCAGGCGTCTTTTCCAGTGTCTGGACAAGATTCGGACGAACAGCATCTTTGAGCAGTGCTGCAACAGCTCCCGTACACTTAAGATCTCCGAATTTGACCGGCAGCTTACTGTAATTCTGCGCGATAATAATATTAGAGAGCCGGTCTTTGAGTTCTCCTATTGTACGGGACAGACATACGATTGCCATGATTTCGCTCGCAACAGAAATACAGAAATGGTCTTCCCGTGGTACTCCGTTGCTCTTTCCTCCGAGCCCCACTACTATATTGCGCAGCGAGCGATCGTTAAGATCGACACACCGTTTCCATGTAATCGTACGAGGATCTATGTTAAGTTCGTTCCCCTGCTGAATATGGTTGTCAATAAGAGCTGCAATAAGATTGTTGGCAATTGAGATAGCGTGAATATCGCCGGTAAAATGCAGATTTATGTCTTCCATCGGAACAATCTGCGCATAGCCTCCGCCGCAGGCACCACCTTTTACCCCAAAACAAGGTCCCAGAGAAGGCTCTCTGAGCGCTATAACTGATTTTTTCCCGATTTTACGCAGTCCGTCTCCCAGTCCTATTGAGACCGTCGACTTTCCTTCTCCTGCCGGCGTGGGTGTAATGGCTGTTACAAGAACAAGACGACCGCGGGCAGCGGGTTCCGATGCCTTCGACTGAAGCCTGCGGAGTTCTTCCATTGTGATTTTGGCTTTATATCTGCCGTACAGATCAAGTTCTTCTTCCGTTATACCGATTTCCGCTGCTACGTCGGTAATCGGTACCATCGTATTATGCTGTGCAATTTCAATATCAGATAACATGGAATTCCATCCTTACTGTTTGAAAGATTTTTTTATTCTACACCATGAAAAACAATTTTGCTACTGTTTCAATCTGCAGATTTCTTCATCAGTAAGTTCACGGTATTCCCCGGCGGCAAGTAAAGGGTCAAGGGCAAGCGTACCTATTGAAAGCCTCTTAAGAAAAACGACTTCGTTTCCGAGAACAGCAAATATACGCTTTACTTCGTGATATTTTCCTTCATAAATAGTAAGTTCACACTCGGCAGAACCTGACTTACCACCAGTATGCCAGACTAGTTCCGCAGGTTTACAGTCAGCTTCCGCCTCATTTCCCTCAGGAGGAATATGTATACCGGCACGGCAGCGGTCTGTATATTCAGTCTGAAGCACCGTACCCACCGCATCGCGGAGCCGTACAAGGTATGTTTTGCTGCGATGAGTTTTCGGTGATGTAATCATATGAGTCAGTTCACCATCTGTCGTAAAAAGCAGCAGACCTTCCGTATCAATATCGAGACGCCCGATAATATGCAGATGTTCTTCAAGATACGGTGTATGGCAGGAATCATCTAAAAGATCAAACACGGTGCTGTGCAGGCCGTCCTTGCTGGCACTCACATAATTCTGCGGCTTATTCATCATAATATACACAAATTTCCGCAGTGCAAGTTCGTTTCCATCAACAGTAATCGCATCATTTAAAGAATCAGCTTTTGAAGCAGGATCGGTGACAACAGTTCCGTTTATCGTAACAGCTCCGGAATGCATAAGCGACTTTACATCCTGTCTTGAACCAAAACCCGCGTGCGAAAGTATCTTATCTAATCGTTCTTTACTCACTGAACTACCCCGTCAGTTAGAACGTTCTTCGATAGGAATATACTTCCTCTCTTCAGATACATTCTTGTATGCAGGACGGTAAATACGGCCTCCTGCAACAATTTCCTCGATCCGGTGGGCAGACCACCCTGCAATACGGGCAATCGCAAAAATCGGCGTATACAGCTCACGGGGAATACCAAGCATTGAGTAGACAAAGCCGGAATAGAAATCGACGTTCGGACAAATCTTTTTATCGCTGCCGTGCAATTCCATAAGAACATCAGGAGCTATATTTTCAACAAGATTATAAAGATGAAATTCTTCCTCACATCCCTTTTCTTTTGCAAGTTTTTCAGCCTTATCACGCAGCAGCAGTTCACGCGGATCACTGACCGTATAGACAGCATGTCCCATACCGTAAATAAGGCCGGTGTTGTCAAAAGCCTGCTTGCCGGCAATTTTTTTAAGATAGTCACGTACCTGTTTTTCACTGCTCCAGTCTGTCAGGTGTGCTTTTACATCATCCATCATTTCCATAACCCGGATATTGGCCCCGCCATGGCGGCGTCCTTTTAAAGAACCAACCGCAGCGGCAATTGCCGAATAGGTGTCAGTATCAGCAGATGAAACGACGTGAACCGTTAAACTCGAATTGTTACCACCGCCGTGTTCTGCATGAAGAATAAGCGAAAGATCAAGTATTTCCGCTTCAAGACGCGTATATTTTGTATCCGGACGTATAAGCCGGAGAAAATTCTCCGCAGTCGAAAGCGTCTGTACAGGATTATGAATATACATGCTCTTTCCGTCAAAATACCGGAGCTTTGCCTGATACGCATAGGCTGCAAGTGTCGAAAAACGGGAAATCAATTCAATACACTGCCGGAGGATATTAGCGATTTCACGTCCTTCCGGATTAGGATCATAGGAATAACTCGCAAGAACTCCGCGTGCCATTTTATTCATTATGTCGTTGGAAGGCGCCTTCATAATCATATCTTCCGTAAAATTAGGGGGAAGCGTCCGTCTTAACCCGAGAAACTGCGAAAACTCGTCAAGCTGATCCTGTGTGGGCAGTTCTCCGAATAAAAGAAGATACACACACTGTTCAAAACCGAACTGTTTAGATTTCTCGGCGTCGTTTACAAGATCACAAACATCATATCCCCGGTACACCAGACGTCCCGGAACAGGTACCTTTTCACCGTTGACAATGTCATATCCGACAACATCTCCGATACGGGTAAGCCCGACCAGTACGCCTGTACCGTTTGCATACCGGAGACCGCGTTTTACGTCATATTTTGTATATAAATCAGGATTTATAGGATCATTATTTTCTGCAAGAACAGAAAGCTTCTTCAGGAATGTGTTTTCGAATATTTCTTCAATCATAGTAACCCCGATTCTTTCAATGGACGATGCATATTTATACATCATTACAAATAAAGTTTTAATAATTATACATATTTAATATATCTATTTCAAGTAAAAATCGAAAAAACTTTATCATATAAGGGATATTGAAGAAAGCATGATAAATAACTACAATAAACAGCATGAAACCGACACTCATTAAAGATTTACTTACTTCCAACCCGGACGGAAGTCCAGTTACCGTATCCGGCTGGGTACGCACCCTGCGCGATTCCAAGAACCTCGTCTTTATACAGGTAAACGACGGTTCTTGTTTCGCTTCAATTCAGCTTGCATTCGACCGCAACAATCCGTCGAAAAATGCTGATCCTGACTTTATAGAAGAAAATTTAAAGAAAATAAATACAGGTGCTTCAGTACGTGCTGAAGGCGTACTGATTGCGTCACCTGCTTCCGGACAGGCTGTTGAAGTAACACTTGAAAAACTTACGGTACTTGGTGAATGCCCTGCAGAAAGTTATCCTCTGCAGAAAAATAAAATGTCTATGGAATATCTCCGTGACAACGCACACCTCCGCGCCAGGACAAACACCTTCGGCGCGGTATTCAGAATGCGCAGTCAGATGGCGTTTGCAGTTCACTCTTTTTTCCAGGAGCGCGGATTCCAGTATGTCAATGCGCCCGAAATTACGTGCAGTGACGCGGAAGGCGCCGGAGAAATGTTTCAGGTTACGACACTGTCTCTTGAAAAAATTGCAGAACTCGCTGTAAAAGCAGGTCAGGGCGGTATGAAAGTTGAAGATGCTGCAAAAATCGTCGACTACAGCAGAGACTTCTTCGGAAAAAAAGCAAATCTCACGGTAAGCGGACAGCTCGAGGCAGAAACGCTTGCAACAGCGCTAAGCCGCGTCTATACGTTCGGACCTACATTCCGGGCAGAAAATTCAAACACGCCCCGCCATCTTTCCGAATTCTGGATGGTCGAACCGGAAATGGCATTCTTCGACCTCACTGATGATATGGATATTGAAGAAGAGTTCATAAAATACCTGCTTAACTGGGCGCTCACAAAATGCAGGGAAGATCTTGATTTCTTTGAAAAACGTATTCAGAACGGACTAATATCCATGCTTCAGCATGTCGTTGACACACCGTTTAAGCGTATTTCATATACGGAAGCGGTCAAAGAACTTTCGAAACATGCTGATAAATTTGAGTATAAACCGTTCTGGGGATGCGATCTGCAGACAGAGCACGAACGGTACCTTACGGAAGAAATCTATAAAAGTCCCGTGATGGTCTACAACTATCCGAAAGAAATCAAAGCTTTTTATATGAAGCTGAACGACGATAACAAGACAGTGAAAGCTGTAGACGTTCTCGTTCCGGGACTCGGTGAAATCATAGGCGGCAGCGAACGCGAAGAAAACTACGAAAAACTTATGAAAGTGTGTGCAGACCGTAACATGGATATGAAAAACTATCAGTGGTATCTTGATCTCCGCCGGTTCGGCACCGTTCCGCATTCAGGATTCGGACTCGGATTTGAGCGACTGCTGCGTTACGTTACCGGCATGGCAAACATCCGTGATGTTGTTCCGTATCCTCGTGCACCAAAACTGGCTGATTTTTGAAAACAGTTGTATAATAAAAGGTAATGGAATCAAGAGAGAACCCGATTTTCGGACGTAAAGTGTTTTTCCTCAATCCTGCTTTCTCCACAAAAAATGTAATAGTCAGCAAACTGATTGAGGACGAGTTTGAAGTCTATACAATTGACGATTATCGTGACGCAAAAAATGTTCTTCGTGCATATCCTGATTCCATCTGCTTTATCAATATCGACGACCAGCTTCCGCATGAACAATGGCTTAATTTCACAAAGTCATGCGAAACCGATCCATCTCTTAAATCCATTTTTCTGGGGATTCTCTCGTCCCGTATCAACAAAGCCGACAGGGATCAGTTCATGCTTAAGGTTTCCATTCCAGCCGGTTTCATCATGATGAACGAACGGCTCGAAGATATTACTGAAACAATAGAGGGCATCCTTAACATAAACGGGGCAAAGGGAAGGCGGCAGTATGTGCGCACAAACTGCTCGTCAGATCCCGATGCGCTGCTGCTTGTGCATCTTGGTACAAAAGTGTATAAAATGCATCTGCTGGACATAAGCGTCGTTGGAGCAGCATGTATTCTGGCTCCGCAGTACAAAGACATGTTTCAGGTAAACAGTGTCGTCCGTGACGTATATGTAACACTTGATAAAAAAAATTTCAATTGTACTGTTGCCGTATATGCAGTTGTAGTCACTCCTAAATACTGTAAGCTTGTGCTGCTTTTTATGCAGGGGCTTTCGTATTCTGCAAAAAAACTGATCCGCAGCTACATTACGGCGAGTCTTCAGCACAAAGTCACAGAAATAATTATGGAAAATATACGCGATATGACGGATTACTCAAAATCGATTGAAGATACAAAAAGGACGGAAGATGATGCTTTTCTTTTCGATGTTTCTGATGAAGAATCGCCCCCCTCCCCCGGACAGATACAGCCGGCAGCAAATTTTCCTCTTCCCGGGTTCAACGAAAAACCGGAAGATATTTCAATGACAACACTATTTTAAAATGAAAGAAGCACAACCGAAAAAGCATTCCGGAATATATATGATCGGACAATCGTTTTATTTAACAACGGTGTACTATATTCAGAACAATCTGTACAACAGTGCTGCTGCGTGTGCCTTTGGATTCCTTTTTTCATTTATACCGATAATTATGATGGTGCTTGCAGTACTAGTCAGGATTCTTCATGCTTCTCCATCTTTTATTAATTCAATTTTTTCTTTTACCAGTCAATACAGGGACATGTTCGATGTACAGTCATTTGTCAATACGCTGCTCGGATACCACACGTTCGGATGGGTCGACTTTGTTCTTATGCTGTTTATCATCTGGATGGCCCGGAAATTTTTTGCAACAATCATGCAGGGAATAAACCGTATTTTCCATTATAAGGCTCCGTCCCGGCCTTTATTTAACCAGCTTATAATTTTTGCAGGCGAACTTGTGCTTGTCATTCTGTCCGTTATTATTATCTTCATAATGTTCACCGCACATCAGATTTTCACACAGCCGGCACTAGCATTTTTACGCAGACAGAACCCTCTCCTGCTCGGAACATCTTCTAAAATAGTTATCAATATTTTTGCGTATCTTCTTATCTTTATTTTCGTTACTATAGCATATCGTTTTGCTGCCGGAACAAAACCACGATTAAAACTTTGTATCATCAGTTCTACCGTTTGTACTGCAGTCTTCTTTATTATTTCAAAACTCATAAATTTCTTTCTTAATATAGAAAACTATAATCTCATTTACGGAGTTTTGAGTAATGTAATGATTCTTCTCTTCGAAGTATACATATTTTTTACACTCTTTCTTACCTGTGCACAAGTAATTTATGTACTACAATTCTTTGATTCGCTGCTTCTCGGCGAATTATATCTTCTCCCCGAACGAAACGATACTGCAGTACTTTCAATTATAAAACGAGTTCTTTTCATAAAACCTGCAGCGCTCATGAACAAGAACGACGTTATTACGGTAAAAACAGGCGGTATAATTTATTCAAAAGACGATACAACAGACGACAGTTATTATGTCGTAAACGGGACGGTTGTTCTCAGCAGAAGTGAAAACCTTACCTATTATGATAAAGGTGCCTTCTTCGGAGAACAGGCCTGCATTCTTAATAAACCCAGGGCAGGAGAGGCAAAAGCTCTGTCAGACTGCGAACTTATCAAAGTCCCGGCTGCCTCTTTCCGTGCCCTGATCGAAAATGACCCGAGAGCCGCCGAAAAAGCACTGTTACAGGTGTCGGATTATGTTGCAAAGGTTTATGGACGAACAAGTAATTTTCTGGTATCATAGACTTTGTATTTTAAATGAAAAATCGTCGTAAGCGACAGGGATTAAGATTGATGACCAAATACATTTTCATTACCGGAGGAGTAGTTTCCGGATTAGGGAAAGGCATTGCAGCTGCATCTCTCGGCCTTATACTTAAAAGCCGTGGATACAAAGTTGTAAATCAAAAATTCGATCCATATTTGAATATCGATCCGGGAACAATGAATCCTTACCAGCACGGAGAAGTTTTCGTCACCGACGACGGAGCTGAAACAGATCTTGATCTGGGACATTACGAACGCTTCACTGATGCTTCGCTTTCACAGTCATCAAACACAACCGCAGGCCGCGTATATCTTGCAGTTCTTACAAAAGAACGCGAAGGAGGATTCCACGGCGGTACGGTACAGGTAATTCCGAACATTACCGAAGAAATTCTCCGGCGCATGCTTCTTTCCACTGAAGAAACAAAAGCTGATGTCATCATAACAGAAATTGGCGGCACAGTCGGAGATATTGAATCGCTGCCGTTTATGGAAGCAATCCGCCAGATGAAATATAAAGTCGGAGAAGAAAACTGCTGCTATATTCATCTTACACTCGTTCCGTATATGAAAAAAGCTGATGAGCTTAAAACAAAACCAACACAGCACTCGGTAAAAGAACTCCAGGAACTCGGTATTCAGCCTGACATAATCATGTTAAGAACGGAACAGCCTGTCGACAGGGGAACGCGCGAAAAACTCGCCTCTTTCTGCAATGTTGCGACAAGCCACGTTATTCAGAATCTTAACGCACGGTCAATCTACGAAGTTCCGCTGCAGATGGAACAGGAAGGACTGGGAAAAGCCGTTTGTGAAACACTTGGCATAAAAAATACAAAATCCGATCTTGATGGCTGGCAGAAGATGGTTGACAGATTTAATAATCCGAAACAGGCAGTCACCATTGCGCTCGTCGGTAAATACATTGAACTGCATGACGCATATCTTTCTGTCGTAGAGTCACTTACGCACGGCGGAATTCACAACGAAGCTGCAGTAACAATCGACTGGGTCGACGCAGAAACGCTCTCCGATGATAAAACAACGGAGGAGCGTCTCAGAAACGCAGACGGAGTCATTGTTCCCGGCGGGTTTGGAGACCGCGGTATTGAAGGTATGATTCTCGCCGCAAAATATTCGCGTACTCACAAAGTACCGTATTTCGGAATTTGTCTTGGTATGCAGATTGAAGTTATCGAATATGCCCGTGACATACTCGGCTATACTGATGCAAATTCGACGGAAATGAATAAAAACACAAAATATCCGGTTATTGATCTTATGCCAGATCAAAACGGTAAGATTCTCGGCGGAACACTGCGTCTGGGAAAATACGAGTGCAGAGTTACACCGGGGACTCTCACTGAAAAAGCATACGGCACAAAGACAATCTGGGAACGTCACCGGCACCGTTACGAATTCAATAATAAATACCGTGATGCGTTTAAAGACGCAGGTCTTATTATTGCAGGAATAAATCCTGAACGAGATCTTGTTGAAATATGCGAAGTACCGGATCATCCGTGGATGCTCGGCGTTCAGTTCCACCCGGAATTCAAGAGCCGTCCGAACAAAGCAGGTCCGCTGTTCCGGGATTTTATCAGGGCAGCATGTGACTTCACTCAAATAAAAAAGGGAATAAAAAAATGAACCGCGAAAAAATCGTCGTTCTCGATTTTGGCAGCCAGTATGCACATCTTATTGCAAAGCGGTTCCGCATGCTTGGTTATTATTCTGAAATTGCACTTCCGTCGGCTCCTGTCGATGCATTTGAAAACACAAAAGGCATTGTTTTAAGCGGAGGCCCCAGTTCCGTCTACGAATCTGATATTCCGGAATTCAATGAAAAAATACTGAATCTCGATATTCCGATGCTCGGACTGTGCTACGGCCACCAGATCATGGCAACCTGTTCCGGCGGAACGGTAGAAAAAGCCGGTACCGGAGAGTTCGGCATTGCACACCTTACTATCACAAATAAGGATAGTCCTCTGTTCAAAGGAATCAATTCTCCTGTTCAGGTATGGATGAGCCATCAGGATGCTGTAACAAAAGCCGGAGACGGATTCGAAATCACCGGCAGTACGAAAGACTGTACATATGCTGCGCTCCAGAACCTTTCCAAAAAACGGTTCTCGCTTCAGTTTCACTGTGAAGTAAAGGATACGCCTGACGGAAACAGAATATTTGAAAACTTCGCATCGTTCTGCGGTATGCAGAAAAACTGGGATCAAAGTACGGTTCTTAACGTAATTCTGGACGACATCAGGACAACCGCTAAAGATAAAAACGTTCTACTTTTCCTGAGTGGTGGTGTAGACAGCACCGTTACGTTCGCACTGCTTAATAAGGCGCTTGGGCAGAACCGCGTTCTGGGACTGCATATAGACAACGGTTTTATGAGAAAAAATGAAAGCAGAACCGTCGCAGAACAGTACCGGACGTTCGGTTTTAATAATTTTATCGTCGAGGATGCAGCAGAAAGCTTTCTTAAAGCCATAGCCGGACTCACTGATCCGCAGAAAAAACGTATGGCTGTCGGAGAAAACTTCATTACCGTACGCAACGAAGTCGTCGCAAAACAGCATCTTGACGAAAACGAATGGATGCTTGCACAGGGAACGCTTTATCCGGACATCATCGAATCAGGCGGAACAAAAAACTCAAAAACAATAAAAACACACCATAACCGTGTTGCAGGAATTCAGGCACTCATAGAAAAGGGGCTTATCATAGAACCGCTGCGCAATCTGTATAAAGACGAAGTGCGTGCCATAGGCCGCCAGCTCGGATTAAGCAGCGAACTTGTTATGCGGCATCCGTTTCCGGGACCGGGACTTTCGATCAACGTACTTTGTACGAATGGAACAATGAACAGCAGTGACAAAACAGACTACGAAAAAGCCTGTTCGGAAATTACATCCATGAAAATTGAGCCGCTTTCCGGTAATACAGAACTTCGGGAACAATATACACTTCCCGTCCGATCTGTAGGAGTTCAAGGTGATTTCCGTACCTACCGCTTTCCGTCTGTTCTTTCGTTCACACCGCTCGAAAACGGATTTTATACATATCCCGGAGACTGGGATAGTATAGAAGAAGCATCTTCTTATATCACAAACAATGCACAATACATTAACCGTACACTGCTCTGCCTTTACCAGAGACCGGGTGTAAAACTTACACTGCAGGAAGGGTACTGCGATAAGCGGCGTCTTGACCAGCTCAGAGAAGCCGACAACATCGTTCTTGCCAAACTTCATGAAACCGGGTGGTACGATAAAATCTTTCAGCACCTTACAATTGATCTGCCGTATGCAGGCACGCCGGACCATACAAGTTTCGTACTTCGTCCGGTATGCAGCGAAGACGTCATGACAGCACGTTTTGCACATCTTCCGTCCGAAGTGCTTGATCCGGTAGTGCGGCAGATAGCCGCCCTTCCGTTCGTAGATGCCGTATATTACGACGCCACGAATAAACCGCCGGCAACATTCGGCTGGGAATAGTCGTACGTTTTGCATCCATGCAAAACGTACTCTGCAGGAAAATCGAATGATTTTCCTGCATTAGAGGGGGCGCACATCCCTGTGCGCTGCCATAATCACCTTAAATAAAGCGCAGGATGCGCGGCACCAATCTGCGAATACGTTCCGCCGGAATTACCAGCCCCATAAGTATTCGCTTCCTTTGAAAAGTACAAGGATGTACTTTTCAAAGGCCATCCCTGTGCGCTGCCATAATCACCTTAAATAAAGCGCAGGATGCGGTAATTCAGGCGGTTTTTTCCGTATCTTTGCTTTCTATTTTAAATCGCGACACCTCATCACTCAGTTTGTCGGTCAACTCCGCAAGCATACCCATGTGATTATGAATACTGCCCATACTCTCTGTAATTTCGTGACTTCCTGTCGCAATTTCACCCATACCGGTTGAAGCCTGACGGGAAATGTCAGTCACTTTATCAACAATAGTATTCATGACACCGGATTCCGTTTTCATCTGAGCAGAATTATCCCTTACCTGCTCGGAAACTCCTGTAAGTGCCGTCATGGCAGCCAGAATCTGGGCTCCACCCTGCGACAACTCCTGAGAGCGTGCAAGAATTTCTTCAAACGATTTTGCCGTTTCCTGAACTTCTATATTGACGTTTTCAATTACTTTCAAACTCTGTTCGCTGGAACTGTCAGCTTCATCTATTTTTTTAAGAATCTCCTTAAGTCTGCTGCTTATATTTTTAGCGTTTGCAGACGAAGTCTCGGCAAGTTTTCTGATCTCTGATGCAACAACCCCGAATCCTTTGCCAGCCTCTCCTGCATGTGCAGATTCTATGGACGCATTCATTGCCAGAAGATTAGTCTGTGCCGCTATCGAATTAATCACCGAAACCATTTCGTTTATCGTACCAATATTCTCGCTGATGCTCTTTATAACCGAACGTGTATTTTCTACGTCGTACTTACCTTTTTGTGATGCTTCTGCCAGCTCCCTGCTTGCAGTACTTTTTTTATTTGTAATTTCCGCAACGCTTTCCATTGACGAAACAATCTGTTTAACAGATGCGGTCGCTTCCTCTACTGCGCTGCTCTGATT
>Ga0172378_10000083_pt1 | contig 66162 bp, 58 predicted proteins | sample GrowelOW332metaG_FD_119755 | JGI IMG/M metagenome (GOLD analysis project Ga0172378, IMG submission 119755) | Groundwater microbial communities from an aquifer near a municipal landfill in Southern Ontario, Canada - Pumphouse #3_1 metaG | ecosystem: Environmental > Aquatic > Deep subsurface >... | reverse complement strand
TTTCGTATGCAGAATAATCTTTAAAAACAATACTTTTTGCATAGTTAATGCAGTTTCTTTTGAAAAATTTGATATTTAGCTAGATAATTATCAGCAAAATTTAATTACCTGCTTTTACTTTGAAAATTTACGTTTTGTTGAATTGTTTCTTGTAAATAAACTTATTTTATAAAATCAAAAATATCTTTATAAACAACCTCATGATTATTTTCATTTAAGATTTCATGTCGCATATTTTTATAAACAATAATCATCGAATCCAATCCACATTTTTGATAAAGCTTATTTAATTTGATTGGTCCCTTGCTGCAATTTCCAACAGGATCGTCTTCACCACAAATAATTAATATTGGTAGTTTTGGAGATACTTTTTTTAACGCATTCTTTTTTTGAATTGAATGTAATCCATTCATAAATTCCAAATAGAAACCATTTGTACAATGATAACCGCAATATTTATCATCATCATATTTTTTAACATTTTCTTCGTTGTAAGATAACCAATCATTCTTCGATTTAGGATTTTTAATTGCTTTAGAATATCCACCAATAGACATACTTTCTAATAGTTTTGCTTGTTTATTATAATTTGATTTATGAACTATTAGGTGAGCTGCCATATGACCAAGATTAAATAAGAATGTTGGTCCATTACTTCCACAAATTATTACTTTATCAACCATCTTACTATATTTTTCTAAAAATCCTTGAGTAACAAAACTTCCCATAGAGTGACCAAATAATATAACAGGTAAATGAGGGAATTTTTTCCTTAAATCGTCAATTAAATCTTGAACAGTATCTTCCATTTTAAAGAAATAATCTTTCCCTGGATTACCAAGAGGTCCGTTTTTTCCAATACCTTGTCCATAATGGTCAATAGAATATACACTAAAACCTTTTTCATTTAAAAATTTTGCAAAGTTCTCATAACGTTTTGAAGCTTCGCACATTCCTGTAATAATAACAAATAAACCTACAGGTTTTTCAATCGTCCAGCCATTTCCATAGAGTGTGTCTCCATACCTATTCTTAATACTAATTTCCATTTTCATTCTCCTTTTTAAATATAAAAAAATGCCTAAAATGGCATTTTAATTTATTTCTTTAACATCATCTTTAATAAAGACATCTAAATCTTTATGAACTGAAATGTTTTCTCCAATTTTTGATACTGGTAATTTGAAGTAATTTGCTTCAGCATTTGCAAGAACATTTCCTTCTAGATCTTGTATTTCTGCACTACCAACAAAAAATTTTGGTCCATCCTTAACAACTCTTCCTATACCTTTTAAAGTAACGCCATATGGTACTGGTTTTCTATAGTGTGTTGTTAAACTCATCGTTACACCAAATTCATCAGGATGCTTTACCCATAATGCTCTACCTACTAATTCATCAAGCATACAAGTTATCATCCCACCATGAACTCTACCTGGATATGATTGATGTGTTTCTTTATATTGGAATAAAGTCATTACACTATCATCCTCCATATTATAAAACTGTGCTTTTACACCATTTTCATTTTCCATTCCGCAAATGATACACATTCTTGAATTATATTGCTTACTAACTACTTTCATCTCTTCCCTCCTAACTTAATAATCCCTTCTTCATCTAAACGATATGTAGTCCAATCTGACATTGGTTTTGCACCCATTTTTTTATAAAATTCTTTTGATGGCTCATTCCAATTTAAACATACCCATTCAAATCTAGCGCAACCATTATTTAAAGCAATGTTAGCTAATTCCTTAAAAATATATGTTCCATATCCTTTATGACGATATTCTGGTAATAAATACAAATCTTCTAAATATAATCCTGCTTTCCCTGTAAAAGTAGAAAAATTATAAAAATATACTACATATCCGATGTCTTTTTTATTTTCTTCACACAAAAGAACATGAACAAGTTGTTTATCAAATATCCATTTCTTTAAATCTTCTTTATTTGCTTTAACTTGATCAGATAATTTTTCATATTCAGCAATCTTTTTGACAAAAAATAATATAGTGTCTAAATCTTCAAGTTTAGCTTCTTTTAAAATAAAAAAACTCATATATTCATTTTATATGAGTTTTATGATTATATAAAGAAAAGAGTGATAAAAACTATAATTTTAAATATTTAGCAACTTCCCAATCGCTAACTAATACTCTATATTGATCCCACTCTAGACTCTTAGCTTCGATATATTTATTAAATATATGTTCACCTAAAACTTCTTTAGCTAAAGTAGATTTTTTAAATTCCTTAACTGCATCTTTTAAATTCTCTGGTAAATTATCAATACCTTGGGCCTCTCTTTGTTCTCTAGTTAGCTCAAAAATATTATCATATACCGCATCAATTAATGGTTCGTCTTTTTTAATTCCATCAAGACCACTACCTAAAACACAAGCGGCCATTAAATATGGATTTGCGGCTGGATCAACATTACGAATTTCGGTACGAGTTCCTTCTCCTCTTTTTTCAGGAATACGAATCATACTACTTCTATTAGCGTCACTCCAGCAAATATAACAAGGAGCTTCATATCCAGGAACAATTCTCTTGTATGAATTTACTATAGGATTAGTAATGGCAGAAATTCCTCTACTATTCTTTAAGATTCCATTAATCCATTTTCTACATAACATACTTAATTGAAATGGTTGACTTGGATCATAAAATAAATTATTTCCTTCTTTATCTGATAACGAACAATTTACATGCATCCCATTCCCAGCTTTAAAAGCAACTGGTTTTGGCATAAATGTAGCAACTAAATGATGCTTTCTAGCAACTTCATGAACAACTTGTTTAAAAGTTTGAATATTATCACAGCAATCTAAAACATTTGAATATCTAAAATCAACTTCGTTTTGACCAGGACCAACTTCATGATGTGATGCTTCAACAGAAAAACCATATTTTTCAAGTTCTAAAACTATATCATGACGACACTCAAAATCTTGATCAATTGAACCCATATCAAAATAACTAGCACTATCAGAAAAATCTAATGTAGCATTCCCTTTTTCATCTTCTTTTAATAAATAGAATTCTGGCTCAACACCCATATTGAAATTCTCGATACCCATTTCATGCATTTTTTCAATTTCTTGTTTCAAAACATAACGTGGATCACCTTTAAATGGCTCACCAGTTGGCAAATAAACATCACAAATTAAACGGGCAGTTCTTGTTCCGTTTAAATTTTCAAAAGGTAAAACGATCCATGTATGATAATCTGGGTGGAGATACATATCAGCTTCCATAATACGAACAAATCCTTCAATTGAAGAACCATCGAACATAACTTTTCCATCCAAAACCTCTTTGATTCTTGAAACAGGAACTTCGACTGATTTTATCGTGCCTAACATATCAGTAAATTGTAAACGTATGTAAGAAACATTCTCTTTTTTGGCACTGAGTAATATCTCTTCTCTACTAATAGACTTCATATATGAGTCCTCCAAAAAATAACAACATAAATTATTATAAATACATTCAAAAATGATGGTATTAATTTTCTATTATTTTAAATAATAAGACTTATAATAATAACACGAGGTATTTTTATGAGTGTTATAAACGAGAATTTATTAAAGTTACAAAAATTAATGAAAGAAAAAAATATAAGTTTGTATGTTATCCCAACAAGTGATAATCATTCTTCTGAATATATCAGTGATTATTTTAAATCTAGAGAATTTATGTCGGGTTTTACGGGTTCTGCTGGAACATTATTAGTAAGCTTAACAAACGCCTATTTATTTGTTGATGGAAGATATTTTATTCAAGCAGAAAACCAAATTAATGGAACAAATATTACCCTAGAAAAAATTGGTGAACCAAATGTTCCATCAATTAATGAATTAATTAAATCCTTATTAAAAGAAGGAGATAATATTGGTTTTGATGGAAATGTTTTGCCTTATTATGAAGCTAAAAATTATATTGATCTTGTTAATTACGTTGGCGGACATGTAGTTTCTATTGATTTAATTAATAATGTTTGGGAGAAACGTCCACCACTACCAAATGGAAAAATCTTTATTCTAGATATTAAATATGCTGGAAAAGAAAGTAAAAACAAAATCGAGGACATAAGAAAAGAAATGATTGCTAAAAATGCAAAATATAATGTGATTACTTCTCTTGATGATATTGCATGGATATTAAATCTTCGTGGAAACGATATTTCTTATAACCCTGTATTTTTAAGTTATTTAGTTATTGGAGAAAAAACTATCGACTTATTTATTGATAAAAGTAAGATAGATTTAGATGTAGCAACATACTTAAAAGTTAATAAAATAAATGTTCATGATTATTATGAAATAATTAATTTTGTTAAATTGATTAAAGAACCTATTCTTCTTGATTATCAAAAGGTAAATTATGAAATAGTATCAAATATTAAAGCTAATATTATTAATTCATATAACCCCTCTTTACTAATGAAATCTATTAAAAATCCAGTAGAAATTTCAAATCAAAAGAAATGTTTAATTAAAGATGGAGTTGCAATGACTAAATTTATGTATTGGTTAAAAAACAATATTGGTATTATTCCTATTACAGAAATTAGTGCACAAAACAAACTATATAAATTAAGAGAAGAACAAGAACATTATATTGAACCTTCTTTCAATACGATTTGTGCTTATAAATCACATGCTGCAATGATGCATTATAGCGCTACAAAGGAAAGTGATGTCCCTTTAACTAATGAGGGGATGTTGCTTGTCGATTCAGGTGGACAATATCTCGAAGGCACTACCGATATAACAAGAACCTTTGTTCTTGGAGAAATTTCTAAAGCTGAAAAACACCACTTTACTCTTGTTCTAGAATCTAGTTTAAATTTAATGAGGGTAGTTTTCTTACATGGTTGTACAGGTATTTCGCTTGATTTAGCAGCCAGAGAACCAATATGGAGAGAATTTTTAGATTATAAATGTGGCACTGGACATGGGGTAGGTTTTTTATTAAATGTTCATGAAGCTCCAAATGGTTTTAGATATAAAATTGTTCCCGAAAGAAATGATTCACATGTTCTTGAACCAGGAATGATTACAACTGATGAACCTGGTATTTATTTAGAAAATGAATATGGAATTCGCCATGAAAACGAATTGCTTTGTAAAGAAATCATGACTAATAACCAAGGCACTTTCTTAGGTTTTGAAAATATAACTATGTGCCCTATTGATATTGATGGAATCGATCCAAAAGAATTGAGTAAAGAAAATAGAGAATATTTAAATAATTATCATAAAAAAGTATATAAGACAATTAAGCCATTTTTAACCAAAGAAGAGGCAAGATGGCTTAGAAAATATACTAGAAAAATCTAATTGCCTACTTTTCTTTACATAATGTAAATAACATTTAATTGATATAAACTTAGAAAATAAGTAGTATTTTTATTGTTAAAGAGAGGTATTTATTATGAGCAATAAATTCATTAAAGGTGCTGGCAAATTAGGATTGCCAAGTCTATATAAATATGAAGACAGTGAATCGTTTTCTCCTATTGAAGGAGAAATTAAAATTGATAAACAGATTAATCGTTTATTTATAGATTGGATTGATGGAGAAATTCATATTAATCAAAGAGATAATTTGACTATAAGAGAAGATATAAATACAACAGACAAACAATATAGAGCATTCTATAGAGTTAAAGATGATGAACTAATTATTAGATATGTAGAAAATGATACAAATATTGGAGTAAATCACTATAATAAAGACTTATTTATAAGTCTACCAAAAAAACTATATGAAAGAATTTATATTGACAATATTAACGCAAATATCAAAATTAAAGATCAAGAGATAAATGAATTGAAATTTGATAATGTTAATGGAGATATTACCATCAATTCAAATGTTAAAACACTAAATATTAATGATGTAGGAGGATCGATTGTATATTATCCATATCTAGGAAAATACGAAACGAATTTAAAACTACATGCCGTTAGCGGAGACTTAACTATTTATATGAATGAAGAATCAAGTTTTAGAATTAAATCTAATTTTGTAAGTGGTAATGTTTCTTCTTATCTTCCACTTGACAATAATCAATATAATAATGGTAAATCTATTATTCAATTAGATGTAGTAAGTGGCGATTTAAAAATTAAAAAATATACAAAGGAAAACTAAAATGAAAAACAAAATATTATTATTAGCAACATCTTTATTGTTATTAGTAACAACAAGTTGCAAAAACACCGTTTCTATAGGAACAATTTATAGATATAATAATTCAGATAAATATACAATTATTAATGAAGAAGCTTCTTTTGAAAATAATGAAATTACTACAATTGATGTTGATTGGATTTATGGAAATATTGATATTATATATGACTTAGATTCAGCCTCTTTATTTACAATTAAAGAAGATAATGGTTATTCTTCGCAAGCAGGTAAAGGAAGATATTATATTGATAACTCTACTTTATATATTCGTTTCTTTGAAAACAATGCTGGCCTAATCAATTTAGATAAAAGTAAGAATAAAAATTTAACAATTACTTTGCCACAAAAAGATTACTCATTAATTAATATTGATACAATTAGTACAGATACAATTTGTGATATAAACGCAAACAAAATTACTTGTGATTCAGTGAGTGGAAATTTCACTTGTAACGCAAATCCAGGTAACATTGACATTGATAATGTAAGTGGAAATATTTATATAAACCCTTCAAATCCCCTCTCTTTTAATGTTGAAATCGACACTGTGAGTGGTGATAGTAATTTTATTCTTCATGAAACCTCTGACTTTAAAGTTGATTTATCTTCGGTTTCTGGATCTATTAATAGCGATTTTTCTTTAACAAATAATTCCTATGGAAAGGGAACATATTTATTAAATGTTGATTCAGTAAGTGGCTCTGTGAATATAAATAAACTCTAATTATCTATTTATATATTTCGTATTATAAAAAGAGGTTTTTATACCTCTTTTTTTGATACTTTTTACAAACAAATTTCTTTTTATAAGTATCATTATTTTTAAAAACTATATCATTTATGCATTCAATTAAAACATTCGTATTTTCTTTTGGTTGAGGCGGGTGGGTTCGAACCACCGTATGTAGGTTTCAGAGACCTATGACTTTACCACTTGTCTACGCCTCAATATTATTTTTAGTTCTCTATATAAATTACATCTTGAAACAATCTTTTTGTATCTTCATCTAATTTTTCATATGTATTATGCATATTCTCCATTATGTTTTGAGGAACAATTCTATCAGGATTTCTCATCTTGTTTCTTTCAATACAAATCTCAAAAGGGACTTCAAAAATTACTAAAACATATTTATTAAACGATGGCACTCTTTTAATTATTCCTTTTCTAATTTCATTTGTTAAGTTAGTTGAATCAAGAATAACTGAACAATCTTTTAAATCAGCAGCATAACGATTTGCTCTTGAATAATATTCATCCCAAACTTTTGCTTCATTACCAAAATATTGAAATTTTCCACCAATTTCTTTCCTTATATTATCGCTTGAAATAATAAATGTATTTGGATGACTTTTATTAAATAAAAGCCCCCAAGTTGATTTACCACTTCCAGGCAATCCACTTAAAACATAAAGGATGCGCATATTTATTTCTTCATTGAATTTCTTTTATTTTCAGCTAATTGAAAATTATAGCCATCTCTACAAGCATCTAAAACTGTAAATTTACATTCAAATCCAAGTTCTTTTTTAGCTTTATCACAATTTGCATAACTTGTTGCAATATCGCCAGGTCTACGAGGCCCAATAACATAAGGAATTTTAATACCAGTAGCTTTTTCATAATCATGAATCATTTCTAAAACACTTGTTCCTTTTCCAGTTCCTAAATTATAAATAACTAAACCACATTTTGTAGCAAGTTTCTTTAGAGCTAAAACATGGCCATTTGCTAAATCAACAACGTGTATATAATCTCTTACACCTGTTCCATCAACAGTATCATAATCATTCCCATAAACATTAACTTGTTTTAATTTTCCAGTTGCTACTTTTGCAATGTATGGTAATAAATTATTTGGAATTCCATTTGGATCTTCACCTAACAAACCGGATTCATGTGCTCCAATTGGATTAAAATATCTTAACAATGCAACATTATATTCTGGATGAACATGGCAAACATCAGTTAAAATTCTTTCAATCATAACCTTGCTTTCACCATATGGAGAAGTTGCAGATTTAACAGGATCATTCTCAGTCATTGGAATGTGATCTGGATTGCCATAAACTGTTGCACTACTACTAAAAACAAAATTATTAACTTTATATATATTCATCATTTCTAATAAAACAAATGTAGAAATAAGATTATTTTCATAATATTCAAGTGGTTTACTTACAGATTCACCAACTGCTTTATATCCTGCAAAATGTATTATTGAATCAATTTTCTCTTTAGCAAATATTTTGTCCATTTCTTTTCGATTTTGAACATCAACATCATAATAATTACATTTCACACCAGTAATTTTTTTGATTCTATCTAATACTTCGATTTTAGCATTATATAGATTATCTACAATAACTACCTCAAATCCTGCTTCAATTAAACTAACAACTGTGTGACTTCCAATAAAACCTAATCCGCCTGTTACTAATACTCTCATAAAGTTTCCTCCCTAACGACTGCCAATTTTTTTGGCTTCTTTATGTTCTTTTTTTGTAGTATATTTAATTTCTTTTTTAGATTCAACTAATACCGATTTTGGCAACACATCTTTACTTACTTTTGACATAATTGAATCTGCCATACTTTTAGCTGTATCTGCTTCAGTATAAAGTCTAAGAGCTACATAAATAAGGTTAAGATTTTCAATATCTTTCTGTGATTCACCTTTTTTTGGTTTCTTTTTTACTGCTTTATCAATTGCATCTAATCTAACTTTAACTTTATGTGCTTGGTTTTTAATAGCTTCATCTTGAATGCTTTTAAATAAGGCATATAAAGACTGCTTGTTATCAGTAAACTTTTTATCCATATCAATAAGAACAGCAATATCTTTCATTGGAACAACGCCCTTTAATAAAGAAATTGATATTAAATAAGCGATTAAATCAGTACTATATTTTTTATCTTTTGGCGAACCAATTATCTTTGCTTTAACATAATTATTAACCATAAAAGGAGTAATAATTTGATCATTATTAATATAAATTGGATTCAAAGCATCTTTAACATAGGTAATAACTTGTTCCATATAAAGTGGAATTTGAGGTAATTCTTTATAGTCTGGCAATTTATATTTTTCTAAATTTTTGAAATATTCATTTAAGTCTTTTAATGTTTCACTCATATTGAATATTTTATCATACTTTATTCTTCATATGTAGTTTTTTAAACTAGAACAATATAAAATAAATTAAGGAGATTTTTATGGATAATAAACTTACAAGTAACAAAATAATCTTAGGATTAATGCGATTAAAAAATGTAACAATAGAAGAACTTGAAAAATTAATTAAAGAGTCAACTGATTTAGGAATTACTTATTTTGATCTTTCTGATATCTACGGACGGGGAGAATCAGAAGAAAAATTTGGTGAAGTAATGAAACGAAACCCTTCTTTAAGAAACAAAATAATTATTCAAACAAAATGTGGCATTATTAAAAACGACATAGAAGGCTATGCTTTGTATGATTTATCATATGAACACATAATTGAAGCCTGTAATGCATCACTAAAAAGACTAAACATTAATTACCTAGATGTTTTATTGCTTCATAGACCAGATATTTTAATGGATTCTAAAGAAATAAATAAGGCAATAAAACAACTATTTGACGAGGGTAAAATTAAACATTTTGGTGTTTCTAATTTTTCATCCACAGCAATTGAATATTTAAGAAAAGATATGCAAATCCCTGTTGAAATTGATCAACTCCAATTAGGTTTAGGGAGTCTAAATTTAATTAAGCAAGAAATGAATATAAATTTAACAAATGAGGAATCAATATCACGAGATAATGGAACTTATTTTTATTTAAAGAAGAATAATATGCTTTTACAAACTTGGTCGCCTTATCAAGTTGGTTTTTTTGGTGGTTCAATTTTTAAAGATGAGAAATATAAAAAAACTAATGAATTGCTAGAAGATTTAGCGAAAAAATATAATACTTCTCCTTGTGCAATTGCTACGAGTTTTTTACTCATGCTCGGGAAAAACATTCAAGTTATTACAGGATCAACTAACATTGAACATGTTAAACAAAGTTACGATGGAACAAAAATAAAATTAACAAAAATCGAATGGTATAAACTCTATTGTTCAACTGGAAATATGCTCCCATAAAAATTATTAAAAATCTATTTTTAAACTAAAAAAATTGTTATTAATTTAACATTAAAAATTAGCATTATAAACCAATGTTTCTTTATTTATAACTAATAAAATATTTATAATATTAATATTATTTAAATGGAGAGAATTATGAAAGAAATTATATTATCAGAAGAAGAAATTCGTGAAGTAATTGCTAGATTAGGCAAAGATTTAACAAAAAAATTCAAAAAATCAGGCTCAGTCCCTGTATTTGTTGGTGTTTTAAAGGGTGCAACAATGTTTATGATGGACTTAATTCGTCAATGTGATTTCCCATTAATTTGTGATTTTATCCAAGTTACAAGTTATGATGGAACATCATCTACTGGCGTAATTCACTTAAAAAAGGACATTAGTGAAGACATTAAAGATAAAGACTTAGTTATTGTTGAAGATATTGTTGATACCGGTTTAACTTTAAATTACTTAAAACAATATATTCAAATTAAATACAAACCAAGATCAATTACTGTTGTTTGCTTTATTGATAAAAAGCCTTTAAGAAAAGTTGATTTTAAATGTGATTATGTTGGCGTCACTTTAAACGAAAAGAAATTCTTATTTGGTTATGGATTTGATTATCATGAAATTGGTCGTAATGTTCCTTATGTTTATGTCCCAGATCAAAAACAAATTGAAGAGATGGATAAAATTGTCGCAGAAAACCATTTAGCAGACAAATAAAAAAGTGCCGCAAAGAGCACTTAAAATATAAAAAGAACCAGCATTTGCTGGTTCTTTTGTTTTACTTATTTAGTTCTTCATCAATTGCTTTAGCAGCCTTTTTACCAGCTCCCATAGCAAGTATAACTGTGGCAGCACCAGTTACGGCATCTCCACCAGCATAAACGTGATCTTTTGTAGTTAGTCCTTCTTCATTCTTTGTAAGAATACAACCATGTGGATTGACTTCAAGACCTTCTGTAGTTTGTTTAATTAATGGATTTGGTGAAGTACCAATAGCAATAATTACACAATCAACATCTAACTCTTCATAGGTTCCTGTTCCAACTGGTTTTCTTCTTCCCTTTTCATCAGGAGCACCAAGTTCCATAACTTCAACTTTCATTTTAGAAACTAATTTAGTAGCTGGATCACCATCTATTTCAACAGGATTTCTTAATAATCTGAAATCAATGCCTTCTTCCATAGCATGATGAACTTCTTCTTTACGAGCTGGAAGTTCTTCTAAACTTCTTCTATAAACAATATAAACATGCTCAGCACCTAATCTTAATGCACATCTTGCAGCATCCATAGCGACGTTTCCACCACCAACAACTGCTACATTCTTTGCATGTTCGATTGGAGTATCACTTCCATCTTTATATGCTTTCATTAAGTTCATACGAGTTAAAAACTCATTTGCACTATAAACACCTTTTAAGTTTTCACCAGGAATTCCCATAAATCTTGGTAATCCTGCGCCACTTCCTACAAATATTGCTTCAAAATGATATTCACTTAATAATTCATCAATAGAAATAACTCTACCAATGACCATATTTGTTTCAACTTTAACACCTAAAGCTTTAAGTCCATCAACTTCCTTTTGAACAATTGCTTTTGGTAAACGGAATTCTGGAATACCATAAACAAGAACGCCACCAGCTAAATGTAAAGCTTCAAAAATTGTTACATCATAACCTTTTTTGGCTAAATCTCCAGCACAAGTTAATCCACTTGGACCGCTTCCAATTACAGCGACTTTATGCCCATTCTTTTTAATGTTTACTTTTGTATCTATAGCATGTGAATTATGATAATCAGCAACAAATCTTTCAAGTCTTCCAATAGCTACAGGTTCTTTTACCATTCCTGGTTTATTACCTAAACCACGAGTACAAGCTCCTTCACATTGACTTTCTTGAGGGCAAACTCTACCACAAACAGCAGGTAAAGAGCTTGATTCACTTATAATATCATATGCTTTTTCAAAATTTCCTAATGCTACTTCATGAATAAAATCAGGAATATCAATATTAACAGGACAATGAGCAATACATGGTTTATTAGGACAACCTAAACAACGTTTTGCTTCATCTAAAGCCATTTCTTCAGTATATCCTGAAGTAACTTCCTTAAAATTATGAGCTCTTACTTTTGGATCTTGTGAAGGCATTGGATTCTTAGTAGGTCTCATGTTTGGTTTATATTCTTTATACATAACTATTTAACCTCCTTTTTGAATAAATTACATGTTTCTTCATAAGCATGTCTTTCAAAAGGTTTATACATTGTATTTCTATCCATAGCACTATCAAAATCAACATCATAACCATTAAAATCTGGCCCATCCACACATGCGAATTTTGTTTGTCCGCCTACAGATAATCTACAACATCCACACATTCCAGTTCCATCAATCATAATTGGATTCATGCTGACTGTACATGGAATATTATATTTTTGACAAGTTTTAACAACAAATTTCATCATAATAATAGGCCCAATTGCCATTACCATATCAACTGTTTTATCACTTGCTAATATTTCATCTAAAGGAAGAGTTACAACACCCTTTCTTCCATAGGTTCCATCATCAGAAACAGGAACATAAATATCACTAACTTCTTTAAATTCATCTTCAAGAATAACTAATTCTTTATTTCTAAAACCGACAATTGAAGTAACTTTAGCACCGGCTTCATGATATCCTCTTGCAACTGGTAAAGCGATTGCACATCCAGCTCCACCACCAACAATAATGACATTCTTTTTACCTTCAACTGCGGTTGGTTTACCTAAAGGTCCAACGAAAGCAAAAACTTCATCACCTTCATTTTTATGAGCTAATTTTAATGTAGTAACTCCTACAATTTGGAAAATAATTCCTACTGTTCCCTTTTTTCTATCATAGTCAGCAACAGTTAATGGAATTCTTTCTCCACCTTCATCTGGAATTACAATAATAAATTGACCAGCTTTTGCTTTTTTGGCTACAAAAGGAGCATCAATTGATAAATATACCATTGTAGGATTTAATTCTCTCTTTTTTACAATTCTGTACATACTTTCTCCTATTAAACAAATAGCGATGGGTTCAAAAACCCATCGCATATTATTCTACAATTATTCTATTAAAACTTACAAGGTTTGTTATAGTAACAACACTTAAATAATTCTTCCATTTGTTTTGGTGTAATTGGTTGTGGGTTTGTACTAGTACAAGCATCAGCAACTGCGTTCTTGGAAATTTCTGGTAATTTTTCTAAGAATTCTTTTTCATTAACACCAAATTCTTGCATAGAATGTGGAATTCCAAGTTCATTATTCATTGAATGAATTTTATTAATTAAAGCTTGGGTTAATTCATGTGCATCTTCACCTTCTAAACCTAATGATTGAGCAATTTGAGCATATCTTTCAAGTGCTCTCTTATTGTTTGCATTATATTCAATAACATGTGGTAAATACATAGCATTTGCACATCCATGTGGAATATGTCCAGTTGAGAATGCAGCACCAGTCTTATGTGCCATTGAGTGAGTAATTCCAAGTAAGGCATTTGAGAAAGCCATACCAGCTATACATTGAGCATAGTGCATTTCTTCTCTAGCTTTTCCATTTGGATCTTTATAAGAATCTAATAAATATGTGCAAACCATTTTGATTGCTTTTAAAGATAAGCATTCAGTAAATGGAGTAGCAATAGTTCCAACATATGATTCAATAGCATGTGTTAAAGCATCCATTCCAGTATAAGCAACTTGCTTTTGTGGTAAAGAACGAACAATATCAGGATCAACAATAGCAACATCTGGAGTTATTTCAAAATCAGCTAAAGGATATTTAATTCCTTTTTTATAATCAGTGATAACAGCAAATGAAGTAACTTCTGTTGCAGTTCCACTTGTAGAAGAAATGGCAACAAATTTAGCTTTTGTTCTTAACTTTGGGAAATTAAATGGAATGCATAAATCATCAAAAGTTACATTTGGATATTCATAAAATGCCCACATAGCTTTTGCAGCATCAATTGGTGAACCCCCGCCAATTGCAACAATCCAATCTGGTCCGAAGTTTCTCATAGCTTCAGCACCTTTCATAACTGTTTCAACAGATGGATCTGGTTCAACACCTTCAAATAATTGAACTTCCATTCCAGCTTCTTTTAAATAAGCAATAGTCTTGTCAAGGAAACCACTTGCTTTCATTGCGTGTCCACCACTAACAACGATTGCTTTTTTTCCTTTTAAATTTTTTAATTCGGCTAAACAGCCACTTCCATAATATACATCTCTAGGTAATGTGAATCTCATATAAATCCTCCTTCATGAATTCAGTATTTTTTTACCGACATTACTATTATATAAGAAAAACTATATCAAGTAAATACAAAGTTAGTATTTTTTTACCGAATATATTTTAAATAAAAATCACTATCGTAAGACAGTGATTTCTTGTTATTTTATAAAACTTTTAAAATATTTTTTAAAGCGTATGTAACTCCATCATCTTTAACATCAATAGTTACATGTTTCGCTACTTTTTTGCATTCATCAATAGCATTTCCTAGAGCAGTTCCATTATAATGCTCAATCATTTCTGAATCATTATTATTATCGCCAAAGGTATAAACATCATTTTCATTTATATTTAAATATTTGACTAAATCTTCTATTCTTTCCAATTTAGAGGCGCCCTTTATTAGGATTTCGTAAAAATTCACTGTACTTCTAGTTGGATGGAACTTTTTAAATTCTTCTTTTGTTAATGCTATATTTCTACTAATTTCACTTTCAGATGCAATCATGGTTTTATAAATTTTAATATTAGAATTCCTATAATCTTTTTTATCAAACTCTATATGATTTTGAATCTTATTAACATCAAACTCATGTCGAGTCCATTTATCATCTGTAAAGGTAATCATGCCACTTGCATTATCATATGCATAAACACTTGTAGTAGGTAAATGACCATAATGATCATAAAGATAATATACTTCTTTTGGAGTCATAAACTTTTCACTTATAAGTTTCCCATCATATGTATATAATCCCGCACCATTTGCCACAATAGCATATTTTTCGCCATTACAAAATTCATCCAAATATTGTTTAATTCCAGTATATGGGCGACCACTAGCTAAGCAAATTGCATTTCCGTTTTTAAGTAATTCGTTAATGGATTTAACGGTACTTAATGGAATATGCTTATCACCTCGTGGTAATATCGTGTCATCAATATCAAATACAAACAGTTTTTTCATTGTTATTTTAGAGAACCAGAGCAAACTAATTTCCCTGTTTTTCTATCATACAATAATATTCCATTACTTTCAAAACTTACTTTGATTGATTCATCAAGTTTAAATGCTGCGCCACCAAACATAACTCCTGTAATTAAATATTCATCAATATTAATTCTTACAGTAGTTTCCATTCCAGTTGGCATTGAACTATAAATAATTCCATCTAATTGACCTTTTTCATGACCAAATTTAATAAATTCTGGTCTAATTGCCAAAACAAAATCATCATTTTGAATAATATATTCATCGTCAACAGGATTTTCATTTACCATTGGAGTGTGATATTTAAAAGTTACATCTTTATTTGATTTTTCAACATAACCTTTATCTTTTTTCTTTTTATCATCAATTGCATTTTTCTCTTTAATTATCTTGTCTTCGTTTGCTCTCCACGCATCAAGATCTATTTTTTCATTTGGCACAAAAGTCAATTCTCTATCTTTAAAGAATTTAACTTTGATTGAACCATTTTTATCTTGTCTCACTTTTGTTTCGACAAAGTTAATTGAAGGATTGCCAACGAAATCGGCAACAAATAAATTGTTTGGTTTTTTATAGACTTCAAGAGGAGCATCATATTGTTGCAATACTCCATTATTTATAAGACAAATTTTTGTTGCTAAAGTCATGGCTTCAAGTTGATCATGAGTAACATAAACGAAAGTTGAACCAGTAGAAGCATGTAATCTTTGTAATTCTCCACGCATTTCAAGACGTAATTTAGCATCAAGATTGGATAAAGGTTCATCCATAAATAAAACATGAGGAGCTGGAGCTAAAGTTCTAGCAATAGCAACTCTTTGTTGTTGTCCACCACTAAGTTCACTTGGATATCTATCCATGAATTCACCAATTTTAACTACTCTACTAACTCTTCTAACAGCTAAATCAATTTCTTCTTTATCAAGTTTTCTTTCTTTAATAACGGGCTTCCCGTCCTTAATAACTTCATAATTATCATTTAATTCAACGTTCTTTTTAGCATTCTTAAGTTGAATATCTTTCCACCTGTTTTCATAAGTTTTATAGATTTCATTTGCAGCTGAAACATAGTCTTCTTTTTCATTTAATTTGAAACCATAAATTTCTTTTGCTGTATACATTGAAATTTCATAGTTATCAACTAAATGGATAAGAACTTTTTTATCTTCAATATTTCCTTTTTTATCTGCACAATCTTTTATTAATTCAATTATTTCCTTTGGTTTTTTAAGAATTTGCATAATACGATTACAATTTTTTAAATCATAATCAATAATACTCATTTCTTCTTTAACATTTTTTAAACCAAATGAAATATTTTGATATACGGTCATATTTGGCCATAATGCATAGTTTTGAAATAAGAATCCTACTCTTCTCTTACTAGCTGGAACATTAATTCCTTGATTACTATCGAAAACAACATGATCTCCAATAGTAATTTTTCCACTTGTTGGAGTTTCAAGACCAGCAATCATACGTAAAGTAGTTGTTTTACCACAACCTGAAGGTCCTAGTAAAGTAACAAACGAATTATCATCCATTACTAAATTTAAATCATCAACACCATAGAAATTGTTCCATCTTTTGGTAACATGTTCTAATACAATTTTTGGCATATTATTTTCCTCCACCAATTCCCTTATCTAGGGATGCACCAGTTAATTTATTAATTAAGAAATTACATAATAATATAAACACAACAAGAATTAAGTTAATACCACTTGAGAAGGCATATAATCCCATTTCATCAAAGTAATCAAGTAAAGTTGTAATAATTTTTCCAGTACCACATAACATCATAAATAAGGTTAATTCTCTCATTGCTGTGATAAATGGTAATAAATATCCACTTAATATCGAGCTCTTTTGAATTGGAATTATTATCCTAAACATTCTCTTCCACCATGGCACTCGTTGAATAACAGCAGCTTCTTCAATTTCACCACTAATTTGCATCATTGCACTTAAAGATGCTCTACTTGCAAATGGAATATATTTAATAGTTCCTACCATAATTAATAAACCAAATGTATTCCAAATACCTAGGTTACTACCTAAAACGAAGAATGCAGCACCAACAGATAAGGAAGGTAATAAGTAAGGTAAGAAAGCTATATTATTTACATAATTAGCAAACTTACTCTTTCTATTTTTAGATACACAATACCCAACTAATAAACCAATAGTTCCAGCGAGTAATGCGCAGCATACAGCAACTAAAACTGTTCCACCAAATGCCGTCCATATGCCTTCATTGTGTAATAAACCTAATTGGCCATACATTCCATTTTCTTCTCCAACAACATCGTTGGTCCACCATTTCGTAGTGAATTTACTATAATCTCCAGGATTTGCTAAGAATGTTTCTACAGCAAATGAAATAACTGGATATATTGAGGTAAAGAAGGTTCCAATTACTAATATAACAGCAATTAAATATTTACCTACTTTACCAAGATTAACTAAACTTGCTTGTCCAGATTTTCCAGTAACTGTTGTATATTGTTTTCTACTACTTGTTGCTCTATTATTTATTCCTAAAATAATAAAACCAATCATCATCATAATAATTGAAATAATACTACCTGTTCCTGGTCGGGCAACGTTTAAATCCATATATCTTGTAGCCAATGTGGCAAAACTAGTATTTGGTCCTGTTCCTAAATAATGTGGAACTGGATAAGATCCCATTGCACTTGAGAAAACAAGTAAAATAGTTGAAAGAATAGCTGGCTTTACCATTGGTAAAGTAACATTAGTAAATATCTTCCATTTTGGAGTATTTAATATAGTTGCAGCCTCTTCAAGGTTTGCATCCATATTTCTAAAAATACCACCAATTAAAATATAAGCAAAAGGAGCGTAGTGTAATCCTAAAACTAATGCCGTTGGAAATAGTCCACAACACCACCATTCAGGCATATGTATACCAAAAAAGTATGCCAAAGCCCCATCGGATGTTCCCATAATTGCATTACTATTAAATAAATTTTTCCAAACAACAGCTAAAGTCCATTGAGGCATAATGTAAGGAAAAATGAATATTGAACTAATCCATTTTTTACATTTTAAATTTGTTCTTGTTACTAAATAAGCTACTAAACCACCAAAAACTACAGCAAATAAACAACTTAATAATGAAAGTTCCATTGTATTAAGTAATGGCTGCCAGAAGTTCCTTTTTGCTAGTTTACCTGTAAATGCATCAATCCAATTACTAAAACTTAAAGCTCCACCATCAAGACCACTAACAACAATTTCAGTAGTTCCTTCATGGATAGTAAATGAATCAATTAAAACATCATATAAAGGCAAAATAGTAAAAATAGTTAGTAAAACACCTAGAATTACAAGAATAAAATTTTGAGGTTTACTAAAATAATTCCCCATATGGTGCATTGTTTTAGTAAAACTATTTATTTGTTTTGTTTGTTCCATATTTTTTACCACTTATACAAACATAAGAGCGTTAGGTGACGCTCTTATGTTTTTTTAAAATTAAATTAGCGAATTAGTACTATAAAGTATCAATCCAATCACCTAAGACAGCACTTACACTTGCAGCATAAGTAGAATCTTCAATAATTAATCTACCTTTGCCTTTTTCATTAGCAGTCCACCAGTCATAACCTTTATCGTTTTTAACTGGATATTCATTAACTCCATCGACATAACCATCTTGGCTATGATCAAATGTAGCTTGAACTGTTGGTGAAGAAGAATAACCACCCATATCTTTTCCCCATGGATAGAAGCCATCATGCTCTGTAACCATGAAGTTAATTAATGCACATGAAGTCCATGGATATGGTGATGTTTTTAAGATTTGTAAATAGTGTTTATACATAAATCCACCAAATCCAACATAGTTATCTTGATAAGCAGCAACATTGATATATTTATTTGATGTAGCATCAGTTTCTTCTGTTGATCTAAATTTTGAATAAACAAGCAAACCTGCTTCTCCAGCACTTGATTTATTTGTTAAGTTCTTTGAAATTGGGCCATCATCTGTTTGTTCATTAAATGAAGTTTGCCAGAGATAAATCCAAGCAAGAGAATATTTTGCATTAGCAGCTGTTAAACCAAATTCTTCAGCAACACCATCAACTGTTTTTAAGGCAGCATCGAAATAAGTTTTATCGCCGGTATAAGAATCATATGCTTCTTTTACAACATCAGCATATTGTTCTTGAGTTAACATATATAAGAAGTTTTTACCAACTGGTTCACTATTTGGTGCCATAAATTGAGTCTTTTGTCCTTCAGCGACGAAATCCCAAACGTTAGTAAATTTAGTTCCATCAAGATTGTTATAGCAGAATACTTTGTTTAATGATTGTAAAGCTAATGGCTCACCATCTTTTGCTTTAACACCATCCCATTCTTTTGGTATGTAATTTAATAAATACCCTGGATCTGTCATTTTATTCTTAATTTGGTTGCCATCTTGAATAAGAGTCATTGCAATTGTGTGGTTTGTACCAGTTACATCTGCTTTGATTTGTGTAAATATACGGTTATTTTTTGGTTGAGTTGATGAGAAATTGAAATCAAAAGTTGAATCATAATTCTTTTGGCAATATTCTTTCCATGCAGGTGCAGAATCCTTCATACGTGAAGAGTTTGCAACAACTACATAGTCCTTACCATTAACTTCTTCCATGGCTTTTTTATATAAATCAGCCTTATCCATTTTTTCTGCTTCAGCAATAATGTCGGCAACACGAGTATCCTCGGTAGTTCCACCACTACTTGAACAAGAAGCAACACCTACTAACAATAGCATTGCGGCGCTTAAAGTTAGAATCCTATTAACATGTTTCATAAATATGATATTTCCTCCTAGCATGTTTTAGGCAAAATGAAAACACTTTTGTACTCAAACGAATTACAAACAAACATTTTTTCAAATTGCTAAACATATACTACTATGTAACCGCTTACATTTCAAGCAAAATATTTACTTTTTCTTTACATTTAAAATTATCTATTGAATTATTTTTGTTATTTTATTCGATTATAACGTATATTTTTAATACTTACATTTTTTTACTTAATTATTAAGTTTTATAAAAAATGTAATGATAACTAAAAGTGAATTATGAAATCCGAGCCCTCATTTATTTTAGTTTTTACTTCAATTTTTAGATTATAATATTCCATTATTCTCTTAACAATTGATAAGCCTATGCCACTAGAATCTGAATCTCTATTTCTGCCTTTATCAACCATATAAAAACGATCAAATATTTTATCAATTTCAGATTGTTTCATTCCTATTCCAGTATCTCTTATAGATAAAGTTCTATCATTAGCATTAGAAATTATCTCTATTAATCCACCCTTTTTATTATACTTAACGGCATTTAAAATTATATTTCTTAACAATTTGTCTAAATCATCATGATTCATTTTAATAATAAAGTCTTCAAGTTTTGTTTTAACTACTATTTTCTTCTCTTGAATTTCAAAATTTAAAGAATCTAATATTGCAGTTATATATTTGCTAACGCTATGTTCACTAACAGAGATAACATCTAAATTACGGCTATTTTCCATCATATATTTTACAATGCCCTTCATTCTTTGAGCTTCTTTTAAAGTTCGGGTGTTGGCATCTTCTAATTCATCTTTACTTGATATTATTCCTTCTTTAATCATTTCTTGATAACCTAAAATTGAAGTTAAAGGACTCTTTAATTCATGGGAAGCATTGGCAAAGAAATCTCGTTGCATTTCATCTGCGTTCTTTTGAGAAGTTATATCATACATAAAAACAAGACAACCTAACTTATTCTCTTCTTTACTCCATTGATAATTTATAGAACTAAATTCAAACATATAATCACGATCATTTATTTGAATATCAAAATGAGGTGCTTTATCTTTATTAATTACTTTTTCTACTGATTTATAAAATCTGTCATCTAATTCAATATTTTTATAATTCCAATTAATTATTTGTTTTTTATCAACTTTTAATAAATTTGCAGCTTCGTTATTAATCATAATAACTTTAGAATTTCCGCTTATAACAATGATTCCTTGTGTTAAAGAGTTAATAATAAAATCTAGTTTTTCTCTTGACTCGTTAGTTTCTTTTAATTGTTTTTCAAATTCATAACCTACTTTATCAATTGATTCTCCTAAAGACTTCAAGGAATATGATTCATTTTGATCAGGAACTTTTTGAACTATTCCCTGTAATCTTGTAATAGTCATCTTTAAAGGTAATAAAGATTTCTTAAAATTAAAGAAAGAATAAGCCATAAAAAGAATGTCTAAAATTAAAAAACCAGAAACACCAAAATATAACATCATCATACTTGTTTTTTCTGAATCGCTTCTTGGAAATCCTACTCTAATATATAAACCACTATCTGTATCGTAACTTGCGTGGTAGACCATATCTGCATTTATTGTGTCACTATATTGATAATATGTTTTATCAAGATTTTCTAAAACTACTGCAAAACCCCCTTCGATTTCTGGGAAAGGCCTTGTATCAGCTATTGGAGTATCATTGTTCTCTTCATAAATAGATACTCTAAAATTATCAATTAATGAAAATTCAATTATTACATCATCAGCATTTCTTTCACTAATTAACTCACTACTAACTTGTTGTGAATATGAATTTAAAGATGTAGCTATTTCACTTCTATTCATATTTAAAATAGCAAAAAAAGATATAAAGTAGATTATTGCTGTTATTACAAAAAATATTATGTTTTGTGTAATAATTCTTTTTTTGTCCATTAATTCAACCTGTAACCAACTCCATAAATTGATTCAATTATTTTTTGGTTATCATCACCAATTTTATTTCTAATAGATTTAATATGCATATCTAAAGCTCTTGAATTAGAATCAGTTTCACCTAAAGATGAGCGGTTTACTATTTCACCAGCATTATTTGCCAAAATCTCAATAATTTGTAATTCTTTATTTGTTAATTTTATTTCTTTGTTTCCTTTAAAAATAAGGTGATTATTAATATCTATTTTTAAGTATTTAGTTTCTATCATTTTCTTTTTATCGTGTCTACGATATTTAGAATTTACTCTTGAAATTAATTCCATAACATCAAATGGTTTTTCAATATAATCATCTGCTCCTAAGTCAAGTCCATCAACCTTATCAACGATTAATCTATTTGCACTAATAATAATTATCTCGATGTCATCGTTATTTGGGTTATCTCTAACTTTTGTAAGAATCTCTTTTCCTTGAATCCCGGGAAGCATCATATCTAATAAAATCATATTTGGTTTTCTATGTGCAAAAAACTCTAAAAATGATTCCCCATCATAAAATGTTTCTACTTCATATCCTTGCTTAGATAAAGATAAATTAATGATATGCGCGATATCTTTATCATCTTCAATAGAGCAAATTAAATAATCTTTCATATAATGATTATATAATTAATAAAGCAAATTGTAATGAAATATTTACATTTTGATTGCTATAATATATTTATGAATAAAAAGAAAATAGTTTATTTACTTTTATTATCTACATTTACCACCTCTTTCTTAGTCAGTGGCTGTTCTTCTAATTCTAATTTATCTGTTGAAGATATAATTTCTCAAGCAGAAAAAATGGATCGAGCAGAACTATATAAAAAGGCTATGGAAGAACTTGGTAATAATACAATGTATGCTATCGGAAATTCTTCTAGATGTAATACAGCAAAAGATTATTTTTTAAATTATCTTAAAGGTAAAACATATGATAGTAATACTAAATTGTATGTAGATTCGACTGATATCCAAAACGAATTTAAATATTATAATCCTGATTTTGCCGGCAAAATTGAATACAATCAACCAATAAACAATAAGATATTTTCTTATATTTCAAGTGATGTAAGAAGTTCATCACATCTTTTATCAATGACATTAATCCAAGATGGAAATCAAATTCAATCAAAGATGTTAGATACAGACTATTTATTAAATTATATTCCTAAAGAATGGGAAGGTGATGAAGCTACAAATGGGCAACCTTTAGCACTTCAATCACTTAATAAAATTTTTGAATTTAATAATTTAGGTGGAAAAGAATATAAGAATGTATGGGATTTTGTAAACGAAGAAAGTAATCCTTATTTTATGAATATTATAAATGAACCAGTTGGTAAAAACTTTTTATATATGCTTACAAGCGAGCATTATTCTTCAATAATGCAAGATGCATTTGAAAAATACACGGGGAATGATAAAGATATTATTAACGATGAAATAAATAGTCTTTCAAACGATGTCAAAACATTAGGTTTAACAAACGAGAACGCTAAATATTCTTTGGCATTTATTAAACGATTTAAAAACCAAAGTGACACCCGCTCTTTTAACGATGACACTCCAATATGTAACTATTTAGTAAAAAAAGAAGCAGCTGGAAAATCTGCATTAATTGTTTATTCTAAATTAAGAACAGTTTATGAAACTGAAGAAGCATCTAGTAAAAATATAACAGTAGCAGCATACCAAGATGATTATGTTGGAATTGGTGGATATATGTATAAACATTATCTTCAAATAGTAAAAACATGTCCATATCCATGGACTGCATGTGCTTTAATTAATTTTATCTCCACCACTCAATATGGCTTTTCTCCATGGGGGAAAGATATTGGTGGATATTGTAGTGATCCTTCTGCAAATAAAGATCATAGTCAAGATGGCTATATTGATGGAGAAAATGTATATCCATGTAAAAATGATAAAGGCTATGATTGGTGGACCAACCAAGATACAGGTGGAAAAATGGTCATTGAAGACCCAAAATATTGTGCAAAAGTTGATTATTTACTTGGTGAATGGATAAATAGTATATAAAAAGAAACGATATTATCTATCGTTTCCTAATGATGCATAATTATACTTAAATAATGCTCTATTGATATCAAATATATTGTAATTTTTTGAATCTAAATAGAAACAAACAATTAAATCAGGTATGAAATTATCTTCTAATTTAAAACCTTTACTAACTAACAAATCATTTAATTCTTGTTTATTAAGTTCTAAAGCAACACCAATTGATATAATATCGTTCTTTTCAATATCATTTACTGAATCATTTAAAATATTATTTAAATACTCTTCTCTAATATTTGCTTTATAACTTAATTCATTTAATGGGATTTTCTTCTTTTCAATATCTTCTTTTAATAATGTTAAAAAGTCATTTTTATTAGAATTAACTAAATTAAAGGTTTGGTTATTAATAATATAGGTAGTTAAATTTTGTTGTTCTTCTTCATTAAAAAATTCTGGAAAATTCTTATACATAATTAAATATGCGACAAAATCTGTATGTTTCTTTAAAAAAGTAGAAATAGAGTGTTCAGCAACTAAATAACAATCTTTTAAAGGATAATTAAATTCACCACTTAATAAAGGGAATGCAATTGTTTTAAAATCATTTTTTAAAGCAATATCTAAACATTTATTGTATGTACTCATTAAGTTTTTTTCTTCGCCATGTTTGCCATTAATATAGATTGGACCAACCGCATGAATAATTCCTTTACAATTCTCCATCTTAAAACTTGGAGTCAAAACGGCATCTCCAACGTTACAATGACCAATCTTTTTACAACACATTGAAAGTTCACGATCTCCAGCTTTATGGAATATTGCTCTTCCAACACCTTCAACCATACTTAGTTTGATGTTACTAGCATTTACTATAGCATCAACTTTCATACTTACTAAATCGTCTTTTTTAACAATAAATGGCATAATACTTAATCCTCGCCCTAAATTATATAAAAAAACATAGTATGTTTTCAAATAAATATATTAGTTTTGTTGATTATCTATTAAATAATTTCGTGCATTTATGTCCATTTTAGCATCGACCTTCTTTTTTATGATGAAATATTCTATTATTTCAGCAATAAAAGCTAATATCCAACTTATAGGATAACAAGCATATAAAACACCTAAACTATGTAATGAACTATCTACATCATTACTATAAACTGTAGCATTCCAAATAATTCTATAAATACAGCATGAAAATAAAGTAATTACTAAAGGACTAATTGAATAATTAAGCCCTCTTAAAACTCCACATTCCACATCCATTAATCCACATAAAAAATAAGTACCTAAAATGACAAATAATCTTTGTTCAGCATATTTATATACGGTTTCATCAAAATTACTACCCATATAGAATTGCATCATTGGATAACGAATTAATAGTGTAATTCCTCCAACTACTATTCCAATAATAGTAACTAATATTAATGTAATAGCGTTAATTTTACGTATATTTTCCTTTTTTCCTCTACCATAATTTGCACTAGTAAAAGAAGATGAAGTTTGACTAACAGCAAACATAGAAGTATAAGTATAACCTTCAAGATTCGATGCATCACTATTTGCAGCCACAACTTCTGGCCCCCAAGTATTTAAAGAAGATTGTAATATAACATTAGAAATAGAAAATACCATTCCTTGAATTCCACTAGGAACTCCAATTTGTAATATCTCTATTAATTGATTTTTATGAATTCTAAGTTCTTTAATTCTAAAATTAATAAAACCAGTGTTTCTTCTTAATAATATTAAACATACTAGAGCACTCACTGCTTCACTAATAACAGTAGTCCAAGCAACTCCAGCCACACCAAGATTAAATCCATAAACAAATAAATAATTTAAACCAACATTTAATACACCTGTAATAATAAGGATAAGTAATGGTTTTCTAGTATCACCAATTCCTCTAAATGTTGCAGCGCCAAAATTATATATAGCAATAAAAGGCAAACCAACAAAATAAATTTTTAAGTATTGAGTTGCAAGATCAAGATAAGATGCATCAACATTCATCCAAATAAGAAAATATCTACATAGAAAATAACCAAATATTCCAATAACAATTCCACCTATAATAGCTAATAATATCGATGTATGTTCGCTTTTTCTTGCATTTAAAGCATCTTTCTTACCATAATACCTAGCAATTACAACATTTGTTCCTGTCGAAATTCCAAGAAATCCATTAGTAATTAAAGCTATTAGACTTCCATTTGCACCAACAGCTGCAGCAGCAGTATTTCCATCATGAGATTGGACACATATTAAATCAAAAGATGAATATAATAGTTGAAGCACTCCAACAAAAATAATTGGTAAAGTATAGAGAATAATTTTCTTTATCAACTCTTTAGTGTTTCCATTGATTAAATCCATTTCTGCGTTTTTGAACATAAATTTGTACCAATGCTTAATCATACTCTTATTCAAAAATTAATTAAACAAAAATGATTATAAAAAAGTTTTTTGAAAAAATCTTAAAAAATTAGGTAATAATCTTACTTTTTTTCTTTTTGAAATTATCTAGTTTTCTATACTATGTTTCCTAAAACTTAAAAACATAGTAATATAAATAAGCGAAGGATTAATTGTTATGAAAATTTGTATTGTTACTGATTCAAATGTCCATCTAAGTAAAGAAGAAATAGGTAATTTACCTATATATATACTAAGAATGCCAATCTTAATTGATGGTGTTCCTTTTTTTGAAGATGAAGATATAGATGAAGCTACTTTCTTTAAAGAATTAGCTTCTAAAGATGTTAGAACTTCACAACCTGCTCCTCAAGCAGTTTGTGGTTTATGGGATGAATTACTTGAAAAATATGATCAAGTTGTTCACATTCCTTTTTCAAGTGGTTTGAGTTCCTCTACACAAACTGCTGCTATGTTAGCAGAAGATTATAAAGGAAAAGTTTTTGTTGTTGATAATCACCGTGTCAGCGTTACTTTAAAGCGTTCAATTTTTGATGCTATTAATTTAATTAATGATGGTAAATCTGCAGATGAAATTAAGAAAATTCTAGAAGAAACAAAGGCTGAATCTTCTATTTATATTATGGTTGATACATTAACATATCTTAAAAAAGGTGGCAGAGTAAATGCTACTGCTGCAGCTATTGGAAACACTATTCACTTAAAACCAATTCTTGAAATTCAAGGCGGTGTTTTAAACCCTGTTGCTGCTGGACTAGGTACTAAAAAAGCAAAAAAGATTATGATTGAAAAAATTCATAGAGATATTGCTAATAAATTTAAAGATGTTCCTGCTGAAGATTTAGAAATTGGAATGGCATATACTCATGATTTAAAAGAAGCTAATGTTTTTAAAGAAGAAGTATCAAAAGAATTTAATATTAAAGATATAATTATGGATCCATTATCCCTACAAATTAGTGCACATATTGGTCCAGGAGCATTAGCAATTACTGTTAGTAAGATAATTCGTTAGAATATCTAAAAAATAACAAAATAAAAACTAGGTATTACCTAGTTTTTTAACTTTAAATATTAAAGTTTTTTGGATCGACATAATCCGTAAAAGATTCTACAAAATTCATAAACCCACGTCTATAAGTTGGTCTATCTTTTTTGGAGAATCTCACTTTTGATGCGATCTTTCTTATGATTTTTGCCATAAGGAAATCCTCCTATCTTTTTTAAACATTTAATGGGTTAAATTAAATGTTTGTCCTCTATATTACCACAGGAAATCTACGAGTCAAGCACAATATTGTTAAAAATGCTATAAATACACATCATTTAGATAGATTTTTTAATGTTTATATATAAAAATTTATTATAATATATCATATATATTGGAGAATCTTATGAACATAATTATAGAATTTAATAAAGAAACAAAAAATGTACGTGAATTAAGTCAAGCAATTAAAATATTTTTAAAAAAATACATTTCTAACTATTCTTTTACTCTTGTTGGACCAAAAGAACTACTTTTTACAATTAGCGAAGAAAAAAGAATTAATATAATAGATTTGCAAAATAAAGAAGAAATAATAAATAAAGCCTTAGAGTTATCAAAAGAAAAAGATTCCGCCCTACTTTGTTTTGGTTCGCCAAAAGAAATTATATCTATTGCTAATAATGCATTAGAATTTAAAAACAAAAACAAATTGTTAGTAACTGGAACTAGTTTTCTTACAAAGGAAGTTAAAAAACCTGTCATGTTAGTTAATATAGATAATATCAATGATGAAGGAATCATCTCATATCAAGAAATGAGTAATTTATTTAATGACTATTTAAAGAAAAAAGATACATCTAAAACTAAAACTTTTAAGTTTTTAAAAACCGGAACTGAATTTGATAAAGGAATTAATGATTGCTTTAATAAAGATAATGATTATAAAGGTTTAATTGAAATTAAAGATTTACTAAAACCAGAATGTGATTATATTTTGGGTAAAAGTTTACAAATGTCTACCTTTTTAGATACCTTTAATTTAGTATTCCATGCGGTAAATGATATAGAAAACGATAAAATGAACGACACAACATTAATTAAAATTGGTAAGTCATTAACAAAATCAATTAATATACAAATAGAAAATACATTTGATAAAAAAACAAGATCATTTGGAACGATCTTGCTTGGTTATTCATATCCAATTATCTTTGCTAAAGATAATGATAATGTAAATAGTTTATTAAATATATTTAATACAGTAATTTATTAACTAAAAATAATAACGTTAAAATAAATTAATAAAAATACTAATAAACATTGTAATACCGTATATACTATTCCCCAAATAAGGAATAAATGTTTTTCATCATCAAGTCTTACGTCACTATATACATTATATAATAATAAAATAGGCCCACCGAAAAATATAGCGCTAGCTAATATTTCACCTTTTTTAAACCCTTCACCATTATTTCTTAATCTTCTTATATGATTGATCATAATAAGATAATTAATTAATAAACCGAAGACAATAATTACTACTAAAATGTAAAAGTTCATATTTTTTAATAAAAGGAAGGAGTATTGCTCCTTCCTTATTCCTTTTTAAAATTAAATTATTTTCTCTTAATATATTTTAAGGAGTCTAAGCAAACAGCTGCCATAATTATAACACCCTTGAAGATATATTGAACGTTAACATCAAATCCAAGGTTACTTAAACAATAAGTCATACCTGCGAAAATGATTGTACCAATGACTGCTCCCTTAACTTTACCAACACCACCAGAGAAGGAAATACCACCGATAACACATGCCGCAATAGCATCAAGTTCAGTACCGAATGCTGTATTTGGATTAGCAACACCAACTCTTGCGCCTTCTAAGAATCCGCCTAAGCCATAAAGAATACCAGCCATAACGAAGATTCCCATTGTTACTTTGAAAACAGAAATACCACTAACACTAGCAGCTTCACTATTTCCACCAACAGCATACATATATTTACCAAACTTAGTCTTATTCCAAATAAACCATACAATTAACGTAGCAACAGCAGCAAAGATAATTAAGTTAATATTGCTATCACCTGTAATCAATTTCTTAATATCAAGATTCATATTGAAAGCAGGAACTGTACTATAGAAAATCATCATAATACCAAATATCAATAATTGAGTAGACAAGGTAGTAATGAATGGATGCATTTTGAATTTAGCAGTAAAGAAACCAGCAATTGATGAGAAGAATACACAAACAATAATACATACTAGAATTGCAATAAAGATTCTTCCACCCCATCCCATCCAAGTAACATCAATCGTTCCACCAAAATTATCTGTATATAAAGTGTTAGACAAGAATAAACAAGCAAATGATGCTGCCATACCTGTCATACGACCAATAGATAAATCGGTACCAGCAATCAGAATTAATCCTGCAACACCAAGTGAGAAGAATAATTTCGTTGATGATTGAGATAAAATACCAAGAATGTTCTTCCAACTTAATAAGTTACCGCCATCTTGTATTGACTTAATAATACAAACTGCAAAGAAGATAACAATAATGAAATAAAGAGCATTTCTTAAGAAGTAATCCTTAAATACAAAGTTATAAGCATATGTTTTTGATTTGTATTCCAACGCTTCTTTAATAGAATGATGTGAATTTCTTACTTTTCCTTCATAACCATATTTTTCAAGATAAACATTATAGTTTTTAGTTTTTGCTTTATCGATTGCATCATTTCTATCTGAACGAGCTTCACTACATCTTGAATTGAAAAGAATTTTTTCAGCTTTTAAATCTGTTTTATGAGCTTGAATTTCCTCTTTAGTAGCATTTTCTGGTAAAACAAGCTTTGTTAAACGAGCTTGATGATCAGTTCTTTCTTTTTCAATTCTTTGAGAATATGTAGTTTTTGCTTCAGCAATAGCTGCTTTTTTTGTTTCTTTTGAAGAAGCATATACTTTTTTACCAGCAACTTCTGCCTTAGCAGTTGATTCTTTAATAATTTTATTTACTTTTTCTTTATTTTTTACGAGTACTTTCTTAGCTTCTTCAATTAGAGTTTTATCTTTAAGAATAATCTTATTTTTCGTATCCTTATCAATTTGCTTATTAAGCTTAATGTCTCTAATTTCATTACGAAGAGCGATTATTTTATTTTCTCCTTCTTGTCTTAATTCTTGTAATTTATCTAAATAAGAATCAAAAGCAGGAGTCTCGAAAGTGCCTTTTTCTGAAATATCAGATTTAATTGTTTTTTCCATTTTTTAGGCCTCCTATAAATTTTTAGCACAGAGTCTTAATAATTCTTCTTGGTTGGTATCTTTTGTATTTACAATACCAGCAACTCTGTAATTTGACATAACTACAATTCGATTCGTAACACCAAGAATTTCAGGCATTTCACTTGAGACCATGATAATGCTTTTCCCTTCATTTGCTAAACGAATCATTGTTTCATAAATTTGATATTTTGCCATAATATCAATACCACGGGTAGGTTCATCCATTAAGAAGAGATCTGGTTGTCTTTCAAGCCACTTACCAACAATAACTTTTTGTTGATTACCACCACTTAAGGATTTAATTAAGTCTTTCCTACCATTACATTTAACATTAGTAAGAGCAATTTCTTTATCCGTTGCTTTTTTCATTTCTGAATCAGAAAGAATTCCACCTTTTTTATACTTGTCTAAATTAGTAATACAAGTATTAAAGACTAAGTCTCCGAAATAATAAATTCCATTAACTTTTCTTTCTTCAGTAATAAAAGCAAAGTTTGTATCCATTGCTTCTTTTGTATTTTTAAAAGAAATTCTTTTTCCTTTATATACAATTTCACCTTCACTCATTGTTCGAGCACCAAAAAGTGTTTCAAGTAATTCACTTCTTCCAGCTCCAACTAGACCATATATACCAAGAATTTCACCTTTTTTGAGTTCAAAAGAAATATCTTTTAAATGAGGTGTATATTTTGTACATAGATTTTTAACTTTTAAGATAACTTCACCTGGTTTATTAGTTAATGGTGGGAATCGATTATCTAGTGATCTACCAACCATTGCTTTAACTAATTCATCAAGGTTTGTATCTTTAACATGTTTATCAAGAGTAACAGCTCCATCACGAAGAATAACGACATCATCGCATAAATCAAAAATTTCATCCATCTTATGTGAGATGAAAATAAAACTGATATTTTTCTTCGCTTTTAAGTCACGTATAATCTTAAATAATTTCTTAACTTCACGTTCTGATAAAGAACTTGTAGGTTCATCAAGAACAATAATTTTGGAATTGTAACTAACGGCTTTTGCAATTTCAACCATTTGTCTTTGAGAAACGGACATCGTTCTCATAATGGTTTTTGGATTTACATCCATGTCCAAGTCAGCAAAAATTTGCTTACATTTCGCAAGCATAACTCCTTCGTTTACTAATCCACATGAACCAATATAACGCCCTAAGAACATATTATCTAAGACAGTACGATCAAGACATTGATTTAACTCTTGGTGAACCATTGCGATTCCATTCTCTAGAGCCTCCTTAGGACCTGAGAAAGAAACAGCCTTTCCATCAAGAATTACAGAACCAGCATCCATTCCATAGATTCCGAATAAACACTTCATCATTGTCGATTTTCCTGCACCGTTTTCACCCATTAAACCAAGAATAGTTGCTGGTTTAACATTAAGTGAAATGTTCTTTAAAACTTGATTCTTACCGAAGGACTTAGATAAACCATTGATTTCAAGAATATATTTTTCTTTCATATTTATCCTTCCTTTAAAAATACAACTAATTTAAGAGTTGAGGCCCATTTCTTACGTCATGGGCCTCAATTTTAGATTTTATTTTATTATTTATTTAGCAGCGTCTTTTAACCAATCGACGATCATTTGACCTTGCATTGTACCACCTTGAATTGCATCGAATCCAACGTAGTAAATGTATTTAAATCTCTTATCGTGCATTGTGGTTGAATCAACTGTACCATCAGCATTTGTTCCTTGTCTGTTCCAGAAGATTACTGGTACAGATGTTGGGTTAGCTTCAGTTGCACCTGTTTTAGTAGCAATCATTTCAAGATAGTTAGCAGTACTTGTAGTCTTAATCATATTGATAATGTATGCTTTATAATCATTATCAGCAGACTCTAACTTATCACTAACTGTATTTTCTGAGTTGCCATCACCTTGTAAGGCTGTAACATCAAGATTGAATGTATCTTTGTAGATGTTGAATAATGGAGCCATATTACTATTAAGGAATGTATCACTTTGTGAATAGTATGACATCCAAACTTTTGCTTTATCAGTTGTTCCTTTAGTAACCTTGCTATCAATTAAATCAGCTGGTTCTTTTCCTAAATATGAACTGACATTATCTTTTGTAATTGCGAAGTTATCAACGAGCATTGAACCGTTTGTTTCGTTTAAGGTGTAATTAGAAGAAATTTGTCCATAACCTTTACTATTTGCGGTTGAGAATCCTTCACTTGTAACTTTGTCTGTACCTAAATCATCAATACAGTTACGGGCAAGCATGAAGATACCTGCGGCTTGAGCACTTGCGTTTTGGTTGATTGTTCCCATTGTTTTACCATCTGCAATGTATTGGAGCATATCAGCGTTGCTATCATAACCGAAGATTGGTAAACCATCAATCCAGTTTGAAGCACCAATTGCACCGACAGCCATACCATCGTTATTACTAACGAAGAAATCGATATCACTGTGCTTATTTAACCAAGTTTCAGTGGTATTGGTTGCAGTTTGTTGATCCCAAGTTGCACCACCAGTGTTCTTTTGTTCAGCATGTTCAGCTTCAATAACGGTGTATGATTTTCCGCCAATTGTAAGTTTGCCTTCTACTGGATCTTCAGTATTAGCATTTGTTTTTACTGTACCACGTGTGCCTAATGCATCACGAATACCTGCGGTACGAGCAGCACTGTCGTTGTGATCAATTTGTCCGATTAATAAACAGTACTTTAAAACACCATCACTACTTGCACTACTCCAACTCCAGCTTGATGCTTCTCCACAAGAAGCTAAGACTGTGGCTGTAAGAGCTAATGCTACAAAAGGAATTATTCTTTTTTTCATAATTTAAAATTACCTCCTATAATTCCAAGACAGAGAGTAAATTATTTATTTTGTTCGATACGACTTTTTTAAACAATTTCTCTCAATTGTCATGATTATTATAGATGTAACCGCTTTCATAAAAGAATTGAGAAATCTCTAATAATAATGTAATTTTTTACAATTTAAATATTTTCGTAGATTTTTATATATCTTTAATAGTTATCTTAGTTTCGTCTATATAAATACGATTGCCATCGCTAAATTCATATGGGAAATCTTTAAAGTCTTTATTGTTTATTTGATAATCGAGTAAAGTTTTTATAGCAGTTGCTTGTCCTTCAGCGTCATTTAATACAGTTCCAGAAAGATACCCATCTCTAATTGCACGTCGACCAACATCAGTAGCATCAACACCAAATATTGGGAATATTTGTTCACTATTATCTACTCCACTTTTAAAAGCTCCAACATTCAATAAATAATCAATAGCTCCTAAAGCCATATCATCATTATTAGATAATACAAGTTCAATAGAATCTTCATATTCCTTATATTGTTTTTCCATTGCATCATAACCTTCAAGTCGATTCCAATTTGCAGTTTCTACTGATAAAACTTCAATATTATAACCAAGTTCTTTTAAGTGACTAGTACAATATTTTGTTCGTAATTCTGCATCTTGGTGTCCATTTTCGCCCTTTATTATGACTAATTGGATGATATTATCACCATTTTTATCATAATGAGCATTTAAACTTGATGGAGTTCCAAATAAATCTGCAGCCATATCAGCTTGATAAATACCAGCAAGTTCTGCACTTGTTCCAACATAATAAACATTATCCTTATTATATATATCTTCTTCTAATGGCTCTCTATTAAAAAATATTAAAGGTATATTTGATAATTGGCATTTTTCTACTATAGCACTACTTGCTAATCTATCTACAGTATTAACTAATAAATAATTATAACTATTATTTATTGAATCTAAGATTTGTTCATTTTGTGTCACTTGAGATTCTGAAGCATCAAAAACTTTATATTCATAATCATCCATTTTGTTCTTCAAATAATAAGTTAATTCAGAAATAAAAGTATCGGTTCCACTATAAATATAAATACCAATCTTATTGGATTGTTCTCCACAACTTGTTAAGCACAAACTTGCTAATGTTAATATTAATAGTTTAGATTTTTTCATATATATCCTTATATTTTTACATATAGTTATTAAATAACTTCCTTATTAGAAACACCTTCAATTGGTATTAATAAAATTATTGTAGTACCAACATCTAAATCACTATGAATTTCTAAGTCTGCTCTATTTCCATAATATATCTTTAGTCTTTGATATACATTTTTTAATCCAACGCCATTATAAACTTCTGGATCATCAAATGACTTTTTAATTTCATTTATTTTACTTTCAGTTATTCCATATCCATTATCTTTGACGCTTAATTTTAAGAAACCATTTTCTTCATAACAATTAACTTCAATCAATCCATTCTCTTTATCTTTAATACCATGATAAATAGCATTTTCTACAATTGGTTGAAGAATTAATTTAATAACCGCATATTGTAAACAGTTTTTATCCGCTTTAATTTCATATTTAAAGGCATCTTTATAACGCATTTTTTGAATAATTAAATAATTTTTAATGTGTTCAATTTCACTCTCAAGAGGTATGATTGTTCTTCCTTTTGAAATTGATATTCTAAAAAATTTAGAAAGAGCTAAAACAATCGTTTGAGCATCATCATTTTTTCCTTCATCAATAAGATAGATTATTGAGTCAAGAGTATTATAAAGAAAATGAGGATTAATTTGATTAGTTAAAGCTTTAAATTCCGATTTACGTTGATTAGTTTGCTCTTCTACAACATTGCTCATAAGTTTTTTAATTTGTTCCATCATTGCATTATAAGATTCATTTAAATCTTGAACTTCTGTAGAACCTTTAATCTTTACTGGAACATAATTTAAATAATCACTATTACGAACTTTATTCATCGCACTTTGTAATTTACGAAGTGGTTGAGTTGTTGAACGAACAGTAAAAATAAGTAAAATACTAACAGCAATAAAAACAATAACTGCCAATATAATCGCAGTAAAAATAAATTTATTAATTAAAGAACGGACACTATCAACATTAGAAAATACAGCAACTCTCCAAGTTGTATTAGAAATTGTATATTGAGTAATAACAAATTCACTACTATCAATTGTAGCTCTATGAGTACCTAAAACATTATTTTCAAGTAATGTAATTTCATCATTACTATATTCAGAACTAGATGTATAAACTAAATTATAATTCTTATCATAAATAACAATATGCCCATTGGTTCCTAAATCAACTTTATAAATAGAATTAACAATGGAAGTAAAATCTAAATCCATACGCATAATACATTTTCTTTCTCCTTTATTAGATTCTCCATATCGAGAAAGAATAATATTATAAGTGTCTCCACTATAAGTAACTGGAGAGAAGTTATCAATTAATTGATTATTTTTAGCAGATTTAAACCATTCTTCATCTATTTTTACATTTTCTTTAGAGTTTTTACTATCGCCAACTATATATGTGCCATCTAAATCATAAACACTAATATTGCTAATTTCAGTTTTGATAGAAATAACATTGTCAAAATATGCAGTAAATGTATCTTTAGAAGAATAAATATCTTTTTCATTATATATTTCATCTTGTATTAAATAACTGACATTACTTATATTTTTAAAATATGTTTCATAATTAAATAATACTTGTTCACTTAATATAGTATTTTGATTTAAAGCATTTTCATTAACATAGTTTGAATAACTTATAATGGTAGAACTAATAACTCCAACTGTAAAAGCAACTAAAATAACAAGGCAAATAGCGATTAATTTAAAACTTAATGTATTTATGAATCTTTTATTTTTTTCTATATTCAAGTGGGCTTACTCCAAAATATTTTTTAAAACAATGTGAGAAATAATATGGATCACGATATCCTACCATTTCAGAAATATTAACAATCTTATTATTTGGATCAATTAATAATTCTTTTGCGTGTTCCATTCTTACACTCATTAAGTATTTAGTAAATGTTTTATCATCTCTTTTAAGTAATAAAGATATATAAGAAACACTATAATTTAAACTGCCAGATAATGTTTCTAAAGATAAATCAGGATCAGTATAATTAGTTTCAATATAGAGTAATATTTGTTTTAAACAAGTTTCAACTCCACCTGCCCTTGTAGTTTCATTAACTTTAGCTATAGCATCGATTAACGAATAATATAAATCTTCTAAACTATCGATATTTTTTGAATTATAAATCTCTTGGAAAATTTGATTATTATCCATATATGTTTTATATAATTCTTTAAAATTGGTGCAGGATTTGAGTAAGAAATTGGTAATATTACTATTAATATAGAAATATGAATCAGCATATTCTGGGTTCTTAATTCTATTTAAAATAGAAGATACTTTATTTTTACAATCATCTATATTTCCATAAGATAAATCATAAGCAATTGCTTTATATTCGTTATCATCAATTTTACCAATTGAAACTTCTTCTTTTTGAATATCACTGAAAAATAGTACATTATTATTTCCAACAACAGTTCGATAAGTTAATGTTCTTGTAGCATGACGAAACATTCTTCTATAGCTTCTATTTGTATCATCTATAGGTTCACTTAAAGCAACAGATAAAGAGACTCCACAAGTTTTATATATTTTTGAAATTATAGATGCTAATTTTTCTTCAATCTCATCTTTAACAAATTGTTTTTCATTTAAAGCTAAAAATAAAGTTTGATTACTTCTATTAAAAACATAACATTTATATTGTTTAAGTTCATCTGGAATATATTTATGTAAATATGCCCCTACAATTTCACTTTTTTCGTAACCTATTTTATCTAAATCTTCATCAAAATCAAATACTCCTAAAATGCAATATTTTAAAGTTATATCAATTTGATCTGCTTTTAATTTATCTTTAAAATTTTGAGTTAGTTCTTTTTGAGATAACAATTTACACAAATCGTCTTCTTGAATGAAAGAAAGGTTTGTTTTTGCTTGTTCTTGTAAATCAATAATATTTTTATCAATTGATAGTTCCTTATCAATTTCATTTTTAGCTTTATACATGGCTTCTTTTAATTCATCAAATGAAATTGGTTTAGAAATATATCCTACTACTTTTAAGTCTATTGCTTGTTTAGCATAATCAAAAGAATCATATCCTGAAATGATAATAGTTTGTAATAAGGGTAATTCTAATTTTGCTTGTTTTATTAATTCAATACCATCAATATATGGCATTTTAATATCTGTAATTAATAGGTCTGGTTGAAGTGTTTCTAATGCTTCAAGAGTATCATATCCATTTTCAAAACTTCCAACAACTTCAAAATCTTTATTAAGTTTATTTACTAAAGATAATAATCTTTCACGAACTGCACTCTCATCGTCTGCAATAATTACTCGATACATTTAATAGCCTCTAATCTCTTTTAATTCTTTTGCATATAAGAAATATATAACACTAAATCCACAACTTACAAATGAAGCAACTATATTAACTATGAAAGCAAATATTACTAAGGGAGTATATGAAGTAAGAGCAATAAATGATGAAATTAAACTATATAATGTAAAACCTAAATCAATAAGAGCAAAACACATCATAATTATTCCAAATACAAATAATGTGATTCCATAACTCTTTTTTCTATTTTTTGTTTCTAGAATTAAAAATATAAAATAAACAATACCAAGAGCTAATCCTAAAGATGAAATTAATGAAGAAATAATAGCAGTTGGTCCTGTAGTAATAAAATTTATTGAACCAATTAACAAATTGTAGACGAATGGAAAAACATAATCTGAAATAATTAAAATTAACAACGCTCTATAATTAAAGAAAAAATTATCTTTTCCTCTAGAAAAACTTGTTGCGACAATAATATAGAAAACTACACTTATTAAATAATTAAGTATTGTATAAATACCTGCACTATCCATAGCAATTGTATTATTTATAAATACACCAAACAAAAATTGAATTAATATAATTATTACATTAACAGCACATACAATCGAACCAAAAGTTGATAGAGTAATTTTCTTTCTCATATTAAAATGATAATTTATTTTTATTTATAAAACAACATAAATACTATGTAAAAATAAGCTTTGAAATAAAAAGAGTCAAACCATTTTTATTGGTTTGACTCGATATTATTATTTATTTTATTTTTTCTCAATTACTTTTAATGTTTGAGGATAGCCAACAAACATAAATGATAATAGAACAAATAAAACAGCAAGAATGTCATTTAATACAAAGAATATTATTTTTTCAATATACATTAATAAATAATAGTTAGCGTCAACACTTGTTTTATCGTATCCTGCATTAATTACATCAATTAAACCTTTTGTGAAATGAAATACATTTAAAACACACATCGCAACAGCAAGTACAAGTAGGATAATACCAAAAACAGTTAAACCGGTTTTAACACCTTTAGCTGGGTTTTTAGCACTCTTTGCAATTAAACAAATATATACAATTGATAAAATAGTACCAACTAGGAAACCATAAAAAGTATAAGGATCAAGTTTAATAAGATTTAAACCAGTAATATTTAAAGTCATAAATCCTAATTCGACTTTTCCAAGAAATAATGAGAATAAGAAGAATACAACGTAAGAAAATAAAAGCATTATAACCATAGAAATTCTCTTTTTAGAATCTTCTTTTCTTCCTAAAAATGCAAGAATTGCGCCAAATATAAAAGCAATACCAAATAACCAACCAGCGGTAGCTTCAAATTTAACATTCATCATTTCTCCACTTGCTTGAACACTAGTTTCAATCCAAGTTAAGACTAAACAAAGAACAGCGAAAATAAAATAGATGATTGCATCACCTTTTTGAAAGAATGATTTGAGTTTTTTCATATTTTTTTACCTCTGTTAAATATTTTACTATAAAAACAACTTTAAGTTAAACAAAAAAATAACCTACTAAATATTAATTCTTTTCTTGATTTAAGCCACTTTTAACATTAAATTTAAAAAACATATGCAAATCCCACTCGGATTTTAAAATTACGAAAAAATATCGTGTAAATAAGGCATAAATAAATATTTTTACTTTTTGTTATAAACAATAATTATTGAGTTAATTACATTCTAAAGTTTATCAAATCTTGAATTTTGTATATAATAATGACAAGAGGTTTTTTATGAAAGAATATACACCACTTGGAAAGAAATCAAAAAGTTATCTTGTTGTTTATATTGTTACTCTTTTAATTTGCGTAGCAGTTTCAATTTTGTTATTCATTCCAGCTATTAATTCAATTCAAAATGATAAAGTAAATGTTACATATTTAGTTATTGCCATTCTTTTTTGCATTATTGATTTTATATTGCTTTATTATCTATTCAATTATTTAATGAAACCCGAAGTTTTAATTGAATATAATAATCAAGGAATAAAAATTCACAAGAATAAAATGAAAGAAATTGTTATTAATATTCATGAAATAAGAGACACATCATTTATGTTTACTCCACTTTCAATAGTTTTACCAACTACAGGTAATGTAATTATTAAAACAAAAGATAACAAAAGTTATAATATCGGCTACATCGTAGATTATACGTCCGTAGAAAGAAGCATTGCTGCTATGAAAAAAGTAAGTGAGGTAATTGATAATGAAAAAATTTAAATTGTTTTTCGTAAGGTTCGTTGAATTCTTTATAAACATTGTTGAACATATTTTAGTTTGGAAAGAACCAAAATTACTCGAAGGTTATAGTGAATTAGTCGATGCTTTAACCTTTAGAAATGTAGATAATGTTTTAATAGTTTCTGATGCTAATTGCGTTAAATTTGGTTTAACAAAACACCTTCAAGAGAAGCTAAAAGAATCTGATATTAAATTCACTATTTTTAGTGATATAACTCCTAATCCAACCTTTGATAATGTATATAATGGTAAAAAAATATACATCGACAACAAATGTAATGGAATTATTGCTGTTGGTGGTGGTTCTACAATGGATTGTGCAAAAGGAATTGGTGTTGTAGTTAATAATAAGAAACCTATTGAAAAATATAAAGGCTTATTTAAAGTTGGTCATAAATTACCATTACTAATTGCTATTCCAACAACATCAGGAACTGGTAGTGAAACAACAATGGCTGCCGTAATAAGAAATGATAAAACAAAAGAAAAGTTCCCAATTGAATCATTTAAAGTAGTTCCTAGTTTTGCGCTTTTAGATGAAAAATTATTAGAAAAACTTCCAAAAAACGTTTTTTCTACTACTGGAATGGATGCTTTAACTCATGCTATAGAATCATATCTAAATTCTTATGCCACAAAAAAGACAAAAAAATATTCTTTAGATGCTATCAAATTAATCAAAGAAAATATTGTTAATGGCTATAAAGATCCAACTGATTTAGTAGCAAAGAAAAATATGCTATATGCTTCATTTTTAGCAGGTAAGGCTTTTACTCGTGCGATGGTTGGTAGTGTTCACGCAGTTGCTCATGCTCTTGGAGGAAAATATAATTTACCACATGGTTATTTAAATGCAATAATTCTCCCTAATATTTTAAATATATATAAGAGTGTTTCTCGTAAAAAGATGAAAGAAATGGCAGTATATGCTGGAATTGCTTCTGATAAAGATAGTGAATCATTAGCAAGCTATAAGTTCTTAACATTTGTTAGAGACCTTAATAAAACATTTGAAATACCTACCACTATTAAAGAAATCAAAGTTAAGGATATTCCTGAATTAGCACATACTTCATATAAAGAAGCAGTTCCTTTATATGCTACTCCAATAATATTTGATGAACTTGATTACAGGTTTATATATATAGATTTGAAAGGAGATATTAATGAATAAAGAATTATCTAAAGGACGTCTCCTTGATGCTGAAGGAAATTTAAAAGAAGCTGGATTTGCTTATTCTTTAATAAAAGATTATTCAAGAAAAGATATAAAAGGTTTAATTACAAGAATTAAAGAATGGGATTATTATTGTTTTTTAACAAATGAATATGGAATTGCTTTAACAATTGATGATAACTCATACATGTCTATGGTGAGTGTTTCATTTTTAGATTTTAGATATAGAACTTATATTACAAAATCACTTATAAAGCCTTTCAGTTTTGGAAAAGTTAAATTACCATCTACTAGCACAGTTGGAAATATTGTGTTTGAAGGAAAGAAATTTTCTTTTAGTTTTTTAAATGATGGAAAAGAAAGAAAGCTAAAATGTTCATTTAAGAATTTTACAAAACATAGTGATTTTTCTTGTGACTTAATCGTTCACCAAAGTAGTGATAAATCTATGGTTATTGCCACTCCTTTTGCTAAGAAAAAACACTTTTATTACAATCAAAAAATTAATAATTTAGTATGTAATGGAACCTTTAAAATTGGCGAAAGAGAATATAAACTAGAAAATGCTCTTGGCGTATTAGATTGGGGAAGGGGCACCTGGACTTATAACAATACATGGTATTGGGGTTCATGCTCTTTTAAAGATAAAGAAGGATATAAAGGATTTAATTTAGGTTACGGCTTTGGTGATACATCAAATGCTACAGAAAATATGGCTTTCTTTAATGACAAAGCTTATAAATTAAATGATGTAAAATTCTTAATTCCTAAAAATGAAAAAGGTGAATATATCTATACTAAAACATGGCGTATAGTTTCAGAAGATAATTCAATTAATATGGAATTTGCACCACTTTTTGATAGACACGATGATACAAATGTAATTGTTTTATGTTCATTACAACATCAAGTTTATGGTTATTTTACAGGCACTATAAAAGCAGGTAGAAAAATTATAAAATTTGACCATGCTCTTGGTTTTGCAGAACGTGTGACTAATAAATGGTAACTAACAAGTTACCTTTTTTAATATACTCATTAAAGTCTTTGAAGCACGAATAAGATGTGCTGGATTTATTGATCCGTTTAATGCTTTTAATAATGAATTAATTTGCTTTTCATTAATATCAGGATTCATAAGAATTAATTGACGTACAGTTTCTTCTAAAGCGGAATGCCATAACATAGGAGCAGCTTTTAAAGTTTTATTATGATTAATTATTGAATTAATAATCTTGCCAAAGAATGTTTTTCTAGCTAAATAAAAATTAATATTTAATCCTAAATCAATATTCTTATTGTATGTTTTTGGTGCTAGCTTTCTTTGATAAATTCTTTCAAATTCCTCATCAGATATATTATCAAGATTACCAGCAAAATAACTTGGCAAATCTTCTTTTGTAAAATAAATAGTAGTTTCATCTTTATTAAAAATTAAGAAATCTAATGAAACCTCTAAATTATCAATAGAAGGCCCAACAAGGAAACTATATGTTCCATTTTCTAATGTCCATTTTTTTGTTAAAAGATTAAAGAATCTTATATCTTCTTTTTTAACAATTAAAGTAACTTCTTTTTCTTCGTTTGGTTCAAGTTCTACTTTTGTAAAATCTCTTAAACCACGTTTACCCTTAAAAACAGATGTATTTGGAGATCCAACATAAAGTTCTACTACTTCTTTTCCCTTAACATCTCCAATATTTTTAACAAATACTTTAATTATAAATCTATCATCTTCACTCTTAATTGAGATGTCTCTATATGAAAAATTTGTATAAGATAAACCGAATCCGAATGGGAAAAGCACTGGTTTTTTAAAAGTATCAAAATATCTATAACCTACATAAATTGATTCTTTATAGGTAGAAGTCATATCACTTCCAGGGAAATAATGTGAAGATGGTAGATCTTCATATTTAATTGGGAAGGTTTCTCCTAATCTTCCTGAAGGGTTAACATTACCAAATAAAACATCTACAATACTTTCTCCATAAGCTTCTCCACCACAATAAGCTTCTATAATTCCTTTAACATTATTAATAAAAGGCATTTCTATTGGTGAACCATTAAATAATGTAATTATTATATTTTTATTCACTTTACACATTTCATCAATAAACTTAAGTTGCATATTAGATAAACGCATATTTGGTCTATCCATACCTTCTGTTTCTTCTAAATCTGTAAGACCAACAAAAAGAACTAATTTATCAACATTCTTTGCAATGTCTCTGGCTTCTTTTAATAAACCAGAATCTAATTCTTTTTTAGTAGAATCAAATCCTTTTGCTACCTTTACATTGCTATATCCTTTAAGTTTTAATGCATCAATTACATTAGTTACTTTATATGCATTAATATGAGATGATCCTCCACCTTGATATTTATTAATGAAGGCAAAATCACCAATAAAAGCAACATTGTCTTTTCTTTTTAAAGGCAATACATTGTTATTTTTTAACAAAACTATACTTTCATCACTAATTGATTTTGAAATTTCATAGTGTTTATCTAAATCACATTTTGTAGTTTTACTTAAATTCTTATGTGATTCTAAAACAAAAGAAATTACTCTATCACAACATAAATCAATTTCTTCTTCAGTTATTTTCTTATCTTTTACTGCTTGTAATAATTTTTTGGCATCTCTTCCATGAGAAGTAGGCATTTCAAGGTCGTTTCCTGCTTTAATAGCAGTTACTTTATCATTCATACCTAACCAGTCTGTACAAACTAAACCTTTAAATCCCCATTCATTTCTTAAAATGTCATTTATAAAGTATTTATTATCGCTACTATAAACTCCATTTACTCTATTATATGAACTCATTATCATTCTTGGTTGAGATTCTCTAATTGCAATTTGAAATGGCCTTAAATAAATTTCTCTCAAGGCTCTTTCATCTACTTCAGCATTAATACTATTTCTTAAAGTCTCTTGGTTATTACATGCAAAATGTTTTATACATGCTCCAACGCCAGTTGATTGTAAGCCGTTTATAAAAGAGGCACCCATTAATCCAGCAAGAAATGGATCTTCAGAATAATATTCAAAATTTCTTCCACATAATGGATTTCTTTTAATGTTAACTCCAGGTCCAAGAATCATAGAAACTTGATTTGCTTTAGCTTCTTCACCAATTGTTTTTCCTTCTAAATATGCTAAATCTTTATTGAACGTTGCTCCAATACTAACGTTAGTAGGAAAACATGTAGCTTTTACACTATTAACCATTCCATTAACACCAACTGTATTTGGAATTTCTTTTCGAACACCGTTTGGACCATCAGTCATCATAACTGAAGGTAAAATATCTTTAATTTCAAGAGTATGCCAATTATCAATACCCTCTAACAACAAACACTTCTCTTCTAATGTTAATTTTTTAATTATGTCGTTATTTTTCATATTAACCTCTTATTACTATTATATTAAAATGTATATAAATTTCAAATATTATAAGACCGTTTTTTTATTAAGAAACAAAAGAATTTGAAAACATATAATTAAAGCAAATAAAAATCTCACATTTTGTGAGATTTTATATTTAATTAATTCGCTTTAAAATCTAAACTATCGATTCGAGACAATAAATCACTTAAGGCTTTCTTACAATATTCTACAATTGGCTTCCCTTCTGGTGTATCTATACCAATTCTTTTTATTGTTCTTCTCATTAAACGAATATTTGCTACTACTTTTGCTTTGTCTAGTACTTCATTAACTACTTTATCATCTGTTGTATTTAAGTATTGCTTCATAGCATTAATAAAGAAATATTCAGCTACATCAGCTTTGATGCCTAAGAATTTTTCAACATTATTTTTATCTACTACACCAAATCCTTCAAAAGCTAGATACATTGAAGATATTTCAAAAATTGGATGGCCCATTGCTAATGTATCCATATCGATTAACAATACTTCATTATTTTGCATCATTATATTTTTAGTATGATAATCTCCATGAATCATTGTATCTCTATCTGGAATAGCATTAAATAATGCTAATGCTTTATCATATTGATCTTTTGGTAAATAGTCTTTTAAATACTTAACCCACTCAATAGCCACTTCTTTTTGATTTGGCATATCTCCTGGTTTCACTTTAGTCGAATGAATTTTCTTCAATAAATCAACATATAATTTAATATACTTATCATTGTTTTTTGGATCTTCATTTAGTAATTTTGTAAAACTCTTAGCATTTAAAAGTTCAAATACTGAGCCATATCCTTTACCAACTTTAACTACATCATAAGGAATTGCAGTTGGAATGCCTAAAAAAAATGCTTTACGAGCTAATTCTCTTTCACGATTAATTTCTGGAAGAGCATCAGCATTATTATAAACTTTAATAATTGTGTCAGGATCAAGTCGATATACTTTACCATTTGCTCCTTGACCAATAACTTCACATCCTTCTACAGAAATAACTCTAAATGCTTTTTCAATATGCATTAATTCAGAAAAACCAGTCATTTCAAATACTTCATATACACTTGAAGAAACGTTTTTAATAACAAGTTCAGGATATGTTTTTGATAATCTTAAAATTACACGTAATCCTGCACTTGAAATGTATTCAAGTTTCTCAGCATTAATTATTAAATCCTTGCCTTTAAAATTAGCTAGAAGAGCATTAATATCCTCTTCTACTTTTGGAGCATTTGTAGAATCAATATGACCAATTAAATCAATTGTTAATACTCCGTTTTCTTCTTTTCCGTTTACGTTTTCCATACATATCCCTTTCTATTTGTATTTCTTAGTAACAGTAACAACATTATATTCACCATCTGCTTTATAAATAACAGTATCACATATTTTACGAACAATTAATAATCCTAAACCACCAATTTTTCTATCTTTGATTGGTGCATTAATATCGGGTTCTTCACTTTTTGTTATATCAAATAAAGTACCTTTATATTTAAGTTCCATCTCAATTGTTGCTCCATCAGTATTAACAACAAACTCTAAATCATTACTTCCTGAATATTTCACAACATTAGAGAATAATTCATCAAGAACTATATCCATTTTATTAACTACTTCAGTTGGAACATTACTCTTATTTAATTTTTCTTCCATATATGAAGCGACTTTTTCAAAATTTTCTGTTTTTGCTTCTACTAATAATGGATGCTCACAATTATTAATTTTTAACGCTAACATAGTCATATCATCTGAATGTTCAATTCCATTAATAAATTTTTTAACATCATCACCAATTAAATTAATTGCATCATTAGGATGTAATTTTTTATCCATATCATTAACTAATTTAATTAATCTATCTTCGCCATATTGTTCTTTATTAATATTCATTGCTTCAGTAATACCATCAGTATAAAGGAATATTCTATCATCATTATTAAGTTGCATTTCATATTGCTTATATACTGTTTTATCACTTCCAGCTAATACTAATCCTGAATATTTTCTTAAATATACAAATGGTTCATTATTACTACAAATTAATGGAGGATTATGGCCACAATTTACATATGTTAATTTATTTGTACTTATTTCTAATACACCAATCCAACAAGTAACGAACATATGCTGCTCATTTCCCTCAAGTAATTTTATATTTGCCTTTGTCATTGCAAGAGCTAAACTGTCCTTAGATTGAACACAACTCTTGATTAATGTCTTCGCAATGACCATAAATAATGCAGCAGGAACACCTTTTCCTGAAACATCAGCAATTAAGAAAGCAAAATGATCATCATCAACAAAGAAGAAATCATAGAAATCTCCACCAACTTCTTTTGCTGGTTCCATCGAAGCAAAAATTGAGAATTCTTTTCTTCCTGGAAAATCTGGGAATATTTTAGGCAACATAGAATCTTGAATATTGTATGCAACATTTAATTCCGACTCTATTTGTTTAGTATGTGCCTCATTCTTACGTAATTTTCTAATATAGTTTTGTACATAAATTAATACACCATAAGCAATAGCATTACTTAAAATAAGATATATAGTCAATTTAGAAATTGTTGACCAAGCATCACTAACTGGTTCAATTATACAAAGATATCCAAATGCAATTAATAAATGCATTACTTCAAATCCTGCTCCAGAAAGCATTGCCCATAATGCTTGATGTTTTGTTTTTCTTATTGGTTTACTTAATAATCCACTTAATAAACCTATTAATATTGTAGCAATTGCACATGGTATAGAAGTACCAACAGTAACATCTGGTAAACCTACTAATAATCTATGAGTTCCTGCAATAACTCCAGCAATAAGGCCTCCAATTGGTCCGCCCATAAATCCAGCCATCATTGCACCAACATCACGAATAGTAACAACAACTCCACTTTGCATTGTATATCCACTTATCGTGGCATATATCCCAAATAATCCACCAACAACACCATAAAAGATAACTCTAATCCAACGATTATTATCTCCCCTTAATTTAGCGATACTATGAATGCTCTCTAAAAATATAGCTACTAAATCAATAACAGCAATTGTTCCAATTAAGTAAACAATCATCTTTACTACTTGATTCCAATCCATAAGATTAACCTATATTTAATATTGAAGAAAATCCTGTCATATCAAAGACTTCTTTAACTTCTTCTTTGATATTAATTATCTTCATATTTTCTTTCCCTTCAATAGCATTAGAAGTTGTTAAAAACACTCTAAGACCAGCTGAAGAAACATAATCTACATCTTTTAAATCAATTATTAGTTCTTTAGATTTACCTAAAACACCATTGATTTCTTTTTCAAAATCAGCAGCAGTTTGTGAGTTAATACTTCCACTAACAGTTAGAGTACAAGTATCACCAGTTATTTTTGAACTTATATTCATATGATAACTCCTATCTTTATAATTATACACTTTGGAGTAAAATTCTTGAATTGTTTGCTTAAAAATTTATTTTAAGAAAATAATTAATTTACCTTTTAGGATAATATATGACATAATAATGTTATAAAAGTGTTATATTACTAAAAAGGGGATTGTTATGATTGTTTACCACAAAAGTAAAAGTGAATTTGATAATGATGTTATGAATAATGCAATTGCTGATCAAGTAAAAGAAGAACTAGCAAGACATGGATATAATGATAATAATCAAAGAGAATTCAATTCATGGCAAAATAGTTTAACATTCATGAAAATTGCTCTTGAAGATAAAGAAATACCTTTAGATTGTGATATTTCAATTGAATATCAAATTCCACAAACTTCAAAAAGAGTTGATTTTATAATTACAGGAGCAGATAAAAATAATATTGATAATGTTGTAATTGTAGAATTAAAACAATGGCAAAAAGCCACTAAAATAGATGACATACAAGAACATAGTGTAATGACTCAAGTTGGAGGAGGTCTTCGAAGCGAAGCCCATCCTTCTTACCAAGCTTATAGTTATGCAATGTTAATAAAAGGATATTCTCAAGTAGTAAATGATTTTGATATGAAAATAGCTCCTTGTGCTTATTTACATAATTTTGATACTAAGAATGGAAATGTATTAAATGACCCAATATATAAAACATGGTATATAGAAGCTCCTTTCTTTACTAAAGAGCAAAGAAAACAATTTACAGATTTTATAAAAGCTCATATTTATAAAAAAAGTAGTAATGGAGATTTACTATATAAAATTGAAGGTGGAAGAATACATCCTACTAAAGCATTACAAGATTGCTTAGCTTCAATGTTAAAAGGAAACCAAGAATTTACCCTTATTGATGATCAAATTACTATTTATGATAAATGTGTTAAGGCAATGGTTGATACTGATTACGATAAAGATAAAAGAGTAATTATCATTAAAGGTGGCCCAGGAACAGGTAAATCTGTAGTAGCAATAAACTTATTATGTAAACTATTAAAAAAAGGATACAACGCATGTTATGTTACTAAAAATAGCGCCCCTAGAAATTGTTATTTAAATTTATTAGGAAAAGATGATGAACTTAAGAAGGTGGCAATTAAAGGTTTATTTAAGTCTCCTTTTGGTTTATCTAATTCTCCTCGTGATGCTTATGATTGTTTAATAGTAGATGAAGCACATAGATTAGTTAATAAAATGTATGGAGATTGGAATGGAGTTAATCAAATTAAAGAATGTATTGATTCTAGTAAATTAACTATATTTTTTATTGATGAAGATCAAAGAATAACAACTAAAGATATAGGAACAATAAAATCTATAAGAGATTGGGCACATGAATTAGGTGTTCATAATGAAAACATATATTTTGGAGATGAATACATATTAAAATCACAATTTAGATGTAATGGAAGTGATGGATTTATTTCTTTTATTGATAATATTTTATATGGTAGAGAAACCGCTAATAATATATTTGATTTAGAAGATTTTGATTTTGAAATATTTAATGATCCTAATATGATGAGAGAAAAACTAAGAGAAAAAAATAATATAAATAATAAAGCTAGAATGGTAGCTGGATATTGTTTTGATTGGAATGTAAAAAATAAAAGAGGCGAATATGACATATATTTACCAAACGGATTCCAAGCAAAATGGAATTTATTAGGAGATAATATTTGGGCAATAAATAAAAAATCATTCGAAGAAGTGGGTTGTATTCATACATGTCAAGGAATGGAATTTGATTATGTTGGAGTAATTATTGGTGATGATTTAATTTATAGAGATAATAAAGTAGAAACCAATAGAAATGCTATATCAAATGATGATAAATCAAGTGGAATTAAACACTCAAAAGATACCTATTTATCAGATACTCTAATTAGAAACACTTATAAAGTATTATTAACAAGAGGCCAAAAAGGTTGTTATGTTTATTGTAAAGACAAAGCATTAAGCGATTATTTAAAAACAAAAATTAGATAAGTTGATCACTAGGAATACATAAAGTTAATATTCCACCAACTAAACCACAAAAAATCATAGTACATATCCCACAAGCAATTTTATGACCATTATTAATACTATGTTGACGCCATAATAAAATACCTAAATCTATTAAAGTATACACAATAGGAATAATTACTAAATATGCCATATCTGTTTCTATATAACCTAAAACATTAGAAAAACTTAAAAAAGCAGTTAGTACACCACCAATCCAAGAAAATACTGTAGAACTAGTTTTCATAACTAAAACCTCGAAATGATTGTATTCTTGTATTTTAAGATGTTAACAGTATAAAAACCAGTACATTTAGCGTCTGAAAATAAATCCATACGGTATTTGATATACTTTTCCAAAAGAAAAGCCATTCTTTTAGGGTAGAGAGAATGGCTTTTATAGAGGGGGGGTAATTTTAAAATTTAATTAAGGCCTATTACCACCAGGTTGACCTCCGCCAACTCCAGGGTTACCTTGATTACCAGTTGTAATATCACTAGTAACAACACTACTTTGTGTAAAGGAAGTAGTTTTAGTATCATCTACATAAACATCATACGTACTATTAAGTGTTAATGCACTTGAAGAAATAATCATACATTTAATTTGTTTTTGTGGGGTATACGTAAAGACTGTTTCACTTGTAGAACTATCTTTTACTACAATTTTTGAATTAGCACTTGCAGTTAAACTAATACCAGCAACATTTTGTGTACTACTTGTAGTAGGAAGCTCAATCATACCATTACTTCCTCCAGCAATAATAGTTCCGCCATTTACCATAATTTCACCATTTGAATCAAGAGCACTATCTCCATCACTTGTAGGTCCATCAACAACAACAGTTCCTGAATTGAATTCAATTGATCCATTGCTATCTAAACCATCACAAGCACTATTAACGTATACTGTAGATCCATTAAAGTACATTTGGCATTCTTCATGATATTGAGCTTTTTCTGCTTCAGTTTCATCGTTTCTAGAAGAAGCATTCATTCCATCATCACTTGCAACAATAGAAATATCGCCTCCAGTTAAATTAATTTCTTCTGCCTCTAAACCTTCAGTACAAGCTTTAATATCAACATTACCTGCAGCAACTTCAAGTTTAATATCAGCTTGAATTCCATCATCTCCTGCATAGACTTCCATATTTCCACCATCAACAAATGTTAAATTATTACAATTTACTCCATCATCTGCAGTATTAAGTTTAATATCTCCACTTAATACATATAAACCCATATCAGCTTTAAATCCTTTAGCACTAATTTCATCATCAGTATCTTTTAAAGCATCTACTACGCTACCATTTGTATATCCATCATAAGTAGTAACATCAATATTAGCATTATCTACTACAATATAATTGAAAGCAGATATACCATCAAATTCACTAACAATATTTAAATCTATGGCACCTATATAAAGATTATAGTTCGCCATAGTTTCACTACGAGAGATATAACCCATATCATCATCACCTACACTAGTAGTATCATCAAATTCATAATACTTTAATAGGTCTGCTTGATCTGGTTCATCAGTTTTAACACCATCTCCATTAGTGGTTGTAACATTAAATGTTCCACCAATAAAGAATAAATTCTTATTACCTTTAATTCCATTGTCATAGGAATTTACATTATATATGCCATCTAAAAACTTTAATACTCCATTACTACCCTTGGTTTTAATACCTTCATGATAATAACTTTTAACATTTAATATACCTGTACCATTAAAAGTTAAAGCACGTTTAGCAAAGATTGTAGCTTCATTTTCATATTCGCCATTATCTTTTAAGCCACTCGTATAAGTTTCTAAATTAGCATCAATTAACTCGTTAGTGGTATCTTCTACAAGAGTGATTACGCTCAAAGCATCACTTTTTGCGAAGATTAAGGGGTCTCCACTATTTGAGTTAATTGATACACCATTTAAATATAGATGAACATCAACGTTTTTATTAACTAGAAGATATCCATCTGTAAGAGTTCCACTAACAACATAATTTCCACTTGTTGTAATAGTAATTACGTTATCAACAACTGTAAAACCATCACCTTCTAAAGTATTATCTTGAACTAAACTAATACTAATAGCATCGCTTGGAATAGCTACTGTAGTTTCTTCAGTAGTATTTGTGTATGCTACATTAGTAATAGCATTTTCTTTTATATCATCATATACACTAGCATCAGGGATAGTAGTATCACTGTCTCCTCCAGTGTCTCCAGTATCATCACCACCAGGATTAGTAGTTGATCCAGTATCTGTGTCGGTAGTTGTATTTCCACAACTTGCTAATAAACTAGCAGCACATAATATAGGAAATAATATTCTAAGTTTTTTCATATTTTTTCTCCTCCTACAACTATATCTTATTAGATGAAACTTAAAGAAGCCTTGAAAAAAGGTAAAAATATTAGGACTTTTACAAAAAACTATCTAGAATAGAGTTATGAAAGTATTAATTATAGAGGATAAAATCCTTCTTACAGATGCCATTAACGAATATTTAACTAATAAAAAAATATTAGTAAAAGTATGTAATAATGGCTTAAAAGGGTATGAAGAAGCCCTTAATAATATTTATGATGTAATAGTTTTAGATATTATGCTTCCTGGAAAAAATGGTTTAGATATCTTAAAAGATTTAAGAAGTAATAATATTAATACTCCTATATTAATGTTAAGTGCTTTAAGTGAAGTAAGTGATAAAGTTAAAGGATTAACACTAGGAGCAGATGATTATTTAGCAAAACCATTTGCAATGGATGAATTACTTGCAAGATTAAAAGTATTAACTAGAAGAAAAGGTGAAATATTAGATAATGAACTTAAAGTTGGTGATTTAACTTTAAATAAAGATACTCATGAATTACATAAAGATAGTGAAACTATATTATTAGGTTATAAAGAATATGAAATATTCTCTTTATTAATGGAAAAATATCCAAATCAAATTAATAAAGACTATTTATTAGATAAAGTATTGGGATATGATAATGATTCTTTATATAATAGTGTTGAAGTATATATATCCTTTTTAAGACGTAAATTAAAAGCTTTAAAAAGTAATGTATCTATAAAATCCATACGTAGTTTGGGGTACTTATTAGAAGTAGAAAAGTAAAAATATATGAAAAAAGAAATAACAAAAGATGAAAAGATGTTTAAAAAAACCAGAACAAAATTTATTGCTCTAGTTATGTCCATTATTGGATTAATTTTTGTTGCTTCTGATTCTTCTATTATTATTTATCAATATATAAACGAAAATAGCGAAACTGAACGTAGTTTAACTATGGCTTTAAAAGATTTAAATGGAAATCACGATAGTAACATGAATCCAAATAATCCAATGGAAAACTTTAGAACATTTGCTATTAAAGTTAAAGAAGATAAAACATATGTCTTTGCTAATGGAGAAAACGCATATTCAAATTTTGTTGCTACTAATATTGGAACATTTTTAACTAATAAAAATGGAAATATTAGTTATGTATATTATGAAACATCTAATAGTACCGACGTTAATTACGATTATTTTATAGTAGGTACTGATAGATCAATTGAAAGAAGTACATTACTTACTAATTCCTTAACAATGTCTGGCGCATTTCTTATTTCTTTTATTATTTTATTTATTGTAGTCACTTTGTTTTCTAAACAAATATTAAAACCTATAAAAGAGTCTATTAAAAAACAAAAAGAATTTGTTGCTGATGCATCTCATGAACTTAAAACACCTTTAACTATTATTGATGCTAATGCTTCAATCTTAAAAGAAAATAATACTGATAATAAATGGGTAAATAATATATTAAATGAAACTAAAAATATGAACAATATCATTTTAGATATGATTAGTTTAGTAAGTACAGAAGAAATAAATACCACTCTTTTACCTATTGATTTATCTACTCTTGTTAACAACATTGCCCTTTCTTTTGATGCAATATGTTATGAAAAAAGTATCGAATATAAACTAAATATAAATGAAAATATAAATATAAATGGAAATCAAAAAGATGTAGAAAAAATAGTAAGAATATTATTAGATAACGCAATAAAATATGTATCTAATAAAGGAATTATTGATGTATCTTTAGCAAAGATAAAAAATAACATTTATTTTGCTGTTTATAATTCTGGATGCACTATTAAAAATGAAAATAGAGAAAAAATATTTGATAGATTTTATAGAGATGATGAATCTAGAGATACTACTGTTGCAAAAGGAAGTGGCTTAGGTTTAGCAATATTAAAAGAAATATCTGATAAATATAATTATAAAATTGTTGTAGAAAGTGAAGAAAACGTCTTCTTTAAAATATCTATAAAATTCTAATTAATGACGATGTCTTCTTTCAATAAAGAATAGTATTACTGCTGCAATAAGTGATAATCCTGCAGAGATAGCAAGAATAACATAAAATGCATTATTATTGTCTGCTAAAGGTATATCTTTTACGTTCATTCCATAAAAAGAAGCTACTAGAGTAGGAACAGATAAAACTATTGTAACGATAGCTAAAATTTTCATTACTATATTTAAGTTATTAGAAATAATAGAAGCAAAAGCATCCATCATACCTGATAAAATATCTCGATAAATATTACACATTTCAATAGCTTGGTTTAATTCAACTTGTACATCTTCCATCAAATCATAATCATCAGAAAATTGTTTAAAATCAGGAGTTTTCATTAATCTTTCAAGGACAGCTTTATCAGCAGATAAAGCAGTAGAAAAATAAACTAACATTTTATTTAAAGCCATTAAGTCAAATAGCTCTTTATTTTTCATTGAAGAATGTAATTTTGCTTCTACATCTTTTGATTCAGCATCAATTTTCTTTAAATAAGAGATAAATTCTTGAGCTAAAGCATATAAAAATAAAAGAGTAGTTCTAACATGTTTATGTGGTTCACATACTTTTGTTTTTTGTAAAAAAGCATCTACTAGACCTGTGTCTTTTTTACTAATAGTTACGATATATGAAGAATTATAAATAATTAAAAATGGTATGGTTGTAAATGATTTTCTAAAATTAGATTTAGTTTTACTATCAAGATCTTTCTCGCAAGGTACATCTAAAACTATAAGTGAATCATCACCAGATTTATCAATACGAGCAGATTCTTCACTATCTAAAGAAGTCAATAAAAATGGCAAATTAATCTTTGTTTTCTTTGCAACTTTTTTTAGCAAGTTTGCATTTGGAGCAGTTATACTAATCCACATGCTAGGTTTAATTGCTGGTAAAGTTCCTTCATTATCAGTTTTTTTAGAAACTAACTTGCCTTTGCTTTCCATATAAACATTAATCATAAGTTACCTCCTCTTATTTTTTAAAATATAAAATCCAATTAATATATTTATTTTATTAAATCCGAGGCTTATTTGATAGTCTTTTTTAAATTCATGTCGTAAATGATATAGTAATTTGGAAATTTATAAAACGATAAAATATTTTATACAATTTAAATAAGGAATGTATATCTTTGGAAACTATTACTTGCTATTTTCGTTTCCTATTATTACACTATTGCTGAGGTAATAGGTTATGGATATGATTAAAGAAAAAGAAATGTATGAAGAGGCTTTAAATCAAGTCATAAACCATGGAATTAAATTCACAGTTGATGATTTATGTAAAAAAATTAAAATTTCTAAAAAAACTTTCTACAAAATGTTCCCCTCTAAAGGTGATTTTGCAAAATGGATTTATGAAAATGCTTTTAAAGATTTCGACAAAAACTTAAAAAATTGTAATAAAAGTTCAAAACAAAATAAGTTAGAAATAGAAAATTTATTTACCTCTTATTGTGTTTTATTATCAATTACAAAAGAACACACCTTTAATCTTTATTCTTTAAATGAACAAATAAAAGACTTTGCCTTAAAAAATAAAGCAATAAAACAAAAAGAGTTTTTCAATTTCCTAAAAACATCAAAAATTAACAAATACATGGAAAACGAAATGTTCTTATATACTATCAAAGCCTCGTTAAATGAGATTACATTAACTAAAAATACTCTATTCTTAAAAAAATATATATCTTTCATTGAAGGACTATAAATATGATTAATGACATTATTGGTTTTATAGCAATTTTAGCAACCGCTTATGTGTTTGGGAAAATAATAAGTAAAATCAAATTACCAGCAATATTAGGTTGGTTAATTATTGGTATTATTTTTGGGCCTTATCTTGGCGAATTAGTATCTTTGGATTTTATAAATAATAAATATTATAAAATCTTTATACATGCATTTGAATGTTTTGCTGGCGTAATGATTGGAAATGAAATTAATTTTCAAAAACTTAAAAGTAGTGGCAAATCATTAATTATCACTACACTATTCCAATCTCTTGGAACATTCATTGTTGTCAGTTGTTTCTTTTTAGTTACTTTTTTAATAGCTGGCAAGCCATTATATTTGGCATTCATTTTTGGTGGAATTGCTCTTGCTACCGCTCCAGCTCCTGCTTTGTCAATTGTAAAACAATATAAAACTGATGGACCAGTTACACGAACCCTTATTCCAATGGCTGCATTAGATGATATAGTTGGCGTAATTGTTTTCTTTACTGTTATCTCTATTGTCAGCATTTATCTTGGTTCTGGAAGTATTGCATGGTGGGAAATAATACTTATGGTTTTATTACCATTTGTTATTGGTATCTTTACAGGCTTAATGTGCTCTTTATTGACAAAATTATCTAAGAACAAAATTGTAAATTTATTAATTATGATTTTATTTTTATTAATTTCTGTTGCTATTGGAGTATTATGCGATAAATTTATTTTTGGAAGCTCAACTCTAAATTATTTGTTAATTGGCATGGCATTTGCTGCTACAATTACAAATTTAATACCAAAAGAAAAATATGAAGAAACTTCAAAATGTTTTGATCCTATATTGTCATTATCATTAATAATTGTCATAGTTAATTTAGGAATGCCACTCAACTACAAAGATGTTGCGGGAGCAGGATTATTTACATTTATTTATATTTTAAGTAGAGCATTAGGAAAAATTGGTGGTGCATTTCTTGGTTCGCATATTTGTAAATCAGATAAAAATATACAGAAATATTTAGGTCTTACACTATTACCTCATTCTGGGGTTTCTTTAGTTTTTACTGGGATTGCAGTAAATACTATATCTTCTGTTGATCCAACTTCTGCTACCATTATTCAAGGAACTATCGTTGCAGCAGCTATAATTAACGAAATTATTGCGGTTATTTTAGCTAAAGTTGCATTTGCAAAAGCTGGCGAACTTAATAAAGTCCCATAATAACATAAATATTTACTTAAACATAATTGACTTTTCGTGTTAAAATGTAAAACGTTGTAGGATAAATTATTATCCAGAAAAGTTACTATGAAAATAAATAACATATTACATTATGGTTTAACTAAAGAAGAGTTCGATAAATGCGGCTCAAGAAACGAAGAATATTGTTTTAAAAACAATAAAGTTTTTTCTATTGTAAGCGTTGTTACAATGCTTATTTTATTTATAGTTTCTTTATTCTTTGAAGAACTTGCAAAATTTAGATATGTTTATTTATCATTTTTTATAGCATTTATTATCATAACAATTATATCTTTCCTTATTAAAAAAGATAAACATCATATTGGATTAATTGGTGTATATATTATTTGTACTGTCTATTATGCTTTTGGAATTTTCTTAGCTATGCAATATACAGGACAAAAATCTACCATAATCCAATTAGAATTTGTTTTGCTTCCACTGTTATTTACAGATAAACCAGTTAGAGTATTTATTTATATTTTAACTATGCTTGCTACATATATGACTACATTGTTCTTGTTTCAGGATAAATCAATTTTATTTGCAGAATGTTTTAATGCTGTTGCTTTAAGCTTATTATCGGTTTTTACTTCATATATTATTAGTAAAAACAGAATGAAAGGTTTCTTCGCAGAAATATCAAATAAAGAAACTATTTCAGAATTAAAAGAAATTCAGAAAAAATTACTTTATTCCTCAGAGCGTGATTCCCTTACTGGATTATTAAATCGTGGAAAATTATTTGAAACTTTAACAAAAATTGATGAAGAATCTGCTCCTGCTCCAAAAGCCCTATTAATGATAGATGTTGATCATTTTAAATTAATAAATGATACATATGGCCATCCAGAAGGAGACCGTGTATTAGCAAATTTTTCAAGTGAGATGCTTAAATTAAAAAATAATGGAAATATAAATATATATCGTTATGGTGGTGATGAATTCATTATTCTTGCCTATAAATATAAAGATTCAGAATTAGAAGAATTAGCTAAAGATATTCATAAAGGAGCTAATAAGATCATTTTTGGTAAAGACAAAAACTTATCAGTTAGTATTGGAATTGCCCTTAATTCTGATATTGATAATAGAAACTATGAAAAATGGGTGGATAGAGCTGACAAAGCCGCTTATGAAGCAAAAAATAATGGCAAAAACCAAACAACATATAAAAACTAAAAGAATAGATTGATACCACTTTTTTCTTTAAAATTTTCATAAAAATACATATACTATTTATATAAGTTAATATAAAAGTGAATTAATATAATATATTTTTTGTTATTAAAAAGGGTAATATTTATGGAAAAAGAAGAAACAAAATCAAAGAATCTTGATAAGAATATTTTAATTAAAATTACTGGCGCTACTAAAACTTATGGTAAAGGTGAAGGCCAAGTTTATGCTTTAAAAGGCGTAGATTTAGAAGTTAAAAAAGGTGAATTACTAGTTATTCTAGGAAATAGCGGAAGCGGCAAGTCAACTTTATTAAATTTAATAGGTGGTATGGAAAGACCAACTTCAGGAACAATTTTAGTAAATGGGATTGATGTAGCTAAATTAAATGATAAAGATTTAACTTTATATAGAAGAAATAATGTTGGCTATATTTTTCAATCTTTTAATTTATTAACTGATTTAACAGCTGGGGAAAATGTCTTACTTTCAGCTGCCCTTTCACACAATACAAAAGATGTTAATAAAGCCCTAGAAATGGTTGGTTTAGGAAAGAAATATAAAAAATATCCTTCTCAAATGTCTGGAGGAGAACAACAAAGAGTTTCTATAGCAAGAGCTTTAGTAAAAGATTCGGATTTTTTACTTTGTGATGAACCTACTGGATCACTAGATTATCAAACAGGAAAACAAATTGTATCTATCTTAGAAAAATTATCTAAAGAAGATGGGAAAACAATTATATTTGTTACTCATACTCAAGCAATTGGAGCAATTGCTAATAGAGTTATTAGAGTAAAGAATGGTCAAATTGTAGAGGAAACAATTAATAAAAACCCTACTAGCGTGGAGAATATTGAATGGTAAAAGCTTTATATAAAGTTATTATTTCAATGATACGCCATTTCAAATGGCTAATTATTGCAATGATTATAACTTCTGCATTAGGTACCTCAATGATGATTGGATTAACTTCTAGTTATGATTCTTTTAAAACTTCTAGTTATGAATATTTAGATAGTTATGGTTATCCTGATGTAACTATAAATACAGAGTTTTTAACTCCACTAGATTTTGATAAATTAAGAGCTATAGATGGAGTAGAAAAGATATGTGGAAGAACAACATTTCAAGGTGGGCTAAAAACTCAAGATGAAGATTCTTTATCCGCTAAATATTATTGTTTTGGTACAGATGAAATAGAATCATTTTATTTTTATGAAAAAGATGAATCAATTGATGGAGTATATTTAGAAAAACAATTTGCTAATAAAAATAATATTAATGTAGGAGATACAATATCCGTTAAATTTGAATTATTTGGAAGTTTAGATATAAAAGTTTCTTCTATAGTTACTTCTCCAGAATGTTTAAACAATAAGCAAACTTCTGGTTCTTGGGGTGATAATTATAGATTTGGTACGGTATTTGTTCCCTATTCTATAATTGGAGCAGATCTTATACCTGCTGATATTCAAATCTATAATCAAGTGCTTTTTAAAATCTACTAGTGAAGATAAAGATGAATCTATTTTAAAAGCAGCTACAGAAATAATTGGAGCAAACTATATAACAAGTTCTTACACATTTGCTACATCAAATGCTAAAAATACTATTGATGTTAATTTAGGTCCTTTAAAAGCATTATCCTTATTTTTACCATTATGTTTTTATGCAGGAGCCTTACTTGTTTCTTGTGTTTTTCTTTTACAAATAGCACGTCAATATAGAAAACAATTTGGAATATTAACTGCTATTGGTTATACAAAAGGACAACTTATATTAATAATGAGTTTATTAAGTCTTTCTATTACTATAATTTCTTCTATATTAGCAATAATAATTGGAGTTCTTTTAGCAAATTTATCTTTCTCATTATTCATGAATTCCATACATATCCCAATCGGAATCTCTAAATTAACTGCTTCCTCAACAGTTTTAGCTTGTTTAATTTCTATACTAATTAGTCAAGGGGCTGCACTACTTTCTACAATTGTTTTGTTTAAAATCTCTCCTTCTCAAATTATCAATCAAGCCCCAGATCCAGCTCAAACAAAACAGAATCATTTATTAAGTAAGATTGTAAGCAAAGCATCTGCTTATACTAAAATTAATATTTTAACAATATTTAGATCAAAACGAAGGCTATTAATATCTTCATTATGTTTAATTGCTTCAATATTTTTAATCACTTCTTCTTGTTCATTTCATTATTCAAAAGAAGCTATAATAGAACAATTATTTGATGTTAGATTTGATAATGATTGTCAAATTGTATATTCTACCTATCCTGATAAAGATGTTATAGAACAAGTAAAAAGTATTGAAGGAGTAGAAGAAGTAGAAACTTATTCTTACTATAATGTTGATATTACGTTTAACGACAAAACAGAAAACATAAATATGAATGGATTACCATCTAATCCTACATTATTAAAAATTCCAGATGAATCAAATGGTATCATAACTGATTTTAATGGCTTTATCTTAGAGAAACATATTGCTAATAATTTAGGAGTTAAAGTGGGTGATTATGTTCTTTTAGATGGAGTTAAAACGCTTGTTACTGCACTCTCTAATCAATATGTATATAGAGTCTCTTATATTCCTATAACTGATGAATCATTAGAAAGTAAACACAATGGAATCCTTTTATGTAATTTATCTAATAAAGAAGCAATAGAAAAGAATATTTATAATACTAATTATTTCTATGGTATAACATTTACCGATGAATTATATGAATCTTCAAAAGATAATTTTGCTTTATACGATATAGGCGTATTTATATGTATATTGTTTGCTATAGTAATGGGTTTAATTATTATATTTAATACTGAACAAACTAATTTATTAGAAGAACAAAGAAGATTATCTATATTAAGAGTTTTAGGTGTAAAAATATCACAAATATCCATGTGGTGGTTAATTAATTTATTAATCCAGCTTATAATTGCACTACTTATTGGCTTACCACTTGGAACAATAGTAGCAAAAGTTATACTATCTGGAATGAATACAGTTTCTAGAGAATATCCGTTTATTAATGATCCAAGATTATATTTATTTACTATTGCGATAATTTTATTATTCTCAATTATTAGTCATTTTATATGTATGCTCTTTATTAAAAAATGGAATTTGGCTGAGAACACAAAGAGTAAAACTTAAATTTTAAAAAGGAGAAAAACATGGAACCAACATTACAAAACGACTTTTTTAGTGAAGGATTTTTTGGGTATGGTGAAGTTGGTAATTTTAAACCATGGAGTTTAGCCCACTTTATTCCTTTAATATTATTATGTTTAGGAATTTTCTTTCTTTACTTCTTTAGAAATAAAATAAAAAATAATAAACATGAAGAAACCATTCGTTACGTTATTGCTGTAACTATGCTTTTATTTGAAATGTCATACTTTTGGCGCTTACTTTATGTTGGAAGTGGCGATTCTTCAAAAACAAATTTACTTACTAAATTACCACTTCAAGTATGTGAATGGACATGTATTATTGGTTCAATTATGTTAATGAAAAAAAGTAATAAACTTTGTGATATTTGTTTCTATACATGTTTAACAGCTGGGTTATTACCTTTATTATTTCCTGCAGTTATCTCTACTACAGGACCAATGTATTTTAGATATTATCAATATTGGGCTGAACATATAATTCCAATATGGGCGGTATTTTATATGGTTTTTGTTATTGGATATAGGCCTAAATTAATAAATATTTATAAACCATGTATATTTTTATTTATCCTTGCAGTTTTAGCTTCCATTGCAAATTATTATATTCCTGAAGCTGATTATTTATATTTAGCAAATAATACAAGTGGATTAACTATAACTAGTTGGTTACCTGAAAAAATTTTCTTAAAATTCTTAGTATTAATTGTTTTATTTTTAAGTGCTTTTACATTAATCTATTTTATTTATAGATTAATTATATTTTTATTTAATAAATATAATAAAAATAAAATGACCCCATTAGCGAACAAAGAATAATACTAATTAAGAATGCATTCTTAATCTAGCTAAATATACTTCTCCCCAATGTTGCTCTAATAAAGGTGAAGTTACTCCTAAAGTTCCTATTTCTTTTAAAGTATCAAAAGCTAATTGTTCTTCATCAGTTCCTGCTCCCATATAAAGAGTAATTGCAAAACTTATAATCTCACTAATCTTTTCTAATAATTCATCATTATAAGAATCTTTATTTCCCCAATATTCTTCTCCGGCATTTAAAGTATTACCAATTTTTGTAACTAATCCTATAATTGCTGTTATATCAGAAAAATCAATACCTTTTACCGATTCAATAAGACTTTCTATACTAATAGCATCTTCGTTTGTTCCTTCACAAGAAAGAATATTATCGATATATGAATAATCAATACTTCCATCATCTTTTCTATTAAAAATGCTCTTAACAGCATCCTCTAAAACAAGAGCATATTCCTCTCGACTTGGAGCGTATTTTAAAAGCATATTAATCATACTTTTTGAAATGCTTTCATAGTCATTTAATCCAGTATAAGTAATACCACAAAGATTATATAATTCAGTTTCAAAAGATGAACGTGTATCTTCAGTTATTAAAGGTAATTCAACTTTTGTTCCTTCAATACCAAAATCCCATTCAATAGGTGGAATCATTGGAACAATATCTCCACTATTAATTATGTTAAATATATTCTTAAGTAATTCATCATTAGTTACATTAACTTTGTAAGCAGGAGTTGCAAAAGCATAAGTATAAATGTTCTTTCTATCCATAATATCACCTAAAAATATAGAAGCAATATTTGCTGCTGCAGCTGATCTACTAAAACCTGTTAGCCATACTTTTGTATTATCTAAATCAATATTTTTATCAGTAACATATGTTTTAATTTCATTAAAAGCAAATAAACCAGCAGTATAAAAACCTAAATGATATTGTTTGTTATCAGTATTATCAATATCTTCTTTACCTTCTCCAATATTAAAATTACTTATCCAACCACCACTTCCATATCCAATTCCACGAAGATTAATTGATAATATAGTGGATTCTTTTCCACTATTTGTAACATTCTTTGAAGCAATTGATAAAGCAACTTTATCAGTATCTTCTTCATTAAAACCAACTGAATAATATGATTCACTAGAAAATCCTAGATCTTCATATAATTGTTTTATATTTTTATCACCAGTTTTATTATCTACATCATATTCTTCATTATCTGCAGAAGATAAAGTTAAACCTAAACTCATTTCAGCCAAATCTTCGTTATATGTATAAGAATCTTTAAAAAACCAATTTTCATCATATGTCAAATTAGAAATAGCACTATCTTTATTTTCAGCAGTAGTTCTAAAAGTAACACTTACATTATTATTTGTAGTAAGTCCTTTCCCACCACAAGAAGTAAGAAGTGTAATAGTTAATAAACTTGTAATAATAAGATTTTTTTTCATAATAACACCACTTTACAATAAAATAATGTATACTTCCTTTCTTATTAAATAATATTACAATACTTTTAATTATTTAAAAATATTTATATTTATTATAAAAAAGAAATTTATTATTAATTTATATAAACTATAAATACTTATTTAGACTAAACTTTAAAGAAAAGGTTCCATTTATTACGCTAATCAAACAAAAATGAATAATTTTGCCATTTGGTGGAGCAAGGCAGGTTCGGAATGGTGCATAACTATTCGCTTCAGTTCGCACTCATAGTTACTATGATTTCAAATTATGGAAAGTTATAAAAAAGAGAAAAAGTTATAAAGAGTTATAAAAATTAATGTCTAGGAAAGCTTAGTAAAAGTCTTTACTCTATCTGCGACTATTTCTCCCTTCTGTTATTTAGATTTGTCAGTAACTTCCCAATAGCCATTCTTTTTAGAGCCAACTCTTTTAATAATCTGGCGTTTTCTTAATGAAGATACATTATTTTGAATAGATGTTCTTCCTAATGAAAGTATGCTTTGTAATTCCAGAAGAGTGATATTGGGGTTATCTCTCATCTCTTTGATAATCAAAGTTTGTGTTTTATTTGTCTGAGTTGCTGTTTTATCCCCCCCACTTTATCGCCCACATTATCCCCCGTTTTATTTATCCAATTAAAAGGAATGGTTACCGAAATTGAATTTTCACGGAAATCAAATGCTTCTTTTCCATAAGCCGCCACTATCTTTGGGACTCCTCGTCCTGATTGCTCGCTTATGTGAAGTTGCATAAAGATATCAGCTAATCTTTGATTAACCGGCATAGATTCTCCAACAAAAAAGCCTTCCTCAGTTTGATCACCAGAAAGTACTCCTCTTGAGATGATTTCTATTCGATTTGAAAAAGCAGAAATAATTGGTCCATTTTTAGAAGTTCATTTATTATGAACAAACGCATTGATAATAGCTTCTTTAAAAGCTAAGTAAAAATATCGTTACAAAGTCAAATAGAATCAAAATTTGAAACGATTACGAAATGGTTATATCCTTTTTATTTAGAAGCCAATCTTCTATGTTTATGTGAGTTAACCCATCTCTAGACATATCAAAGTCATCTAAACTAAATACATATTTTGGAGATGAATCTCTAACTGAATCAAATGCTCCAAATTCCCTCTTGATCACATTTTCATCAGCAAGCAAATAGGCTACTTGAATAAAGCACTTCTTTCCGTCTTTCATTGCCACAAAATCAATTTCGCCTTTATAGGTTTTTCCTATTTTCACATCATATCCTCGATAAACAAGTTCATTATATACAAGATTTTCTAATGAATGAGCAGGTGAAATT
>Ga0172378_10000082_pt1 | contig 66172 bp, 72 predicted proteins | sample GrowelOW332metaG_FD_119755 | JGI IMG/M metagenome (GOLD analysis project Ga0172378, IMG submission 119755) | Groundwater microbial communities from an aquifer near a municipal landfill in Southern Ontario, Canada - Pumphouse #3_1 metaG | ecosystem: Environmental > Aquatic > Deep subsurface >... | reverse complement strand
ACATCTCCCAGGATAAATCCCGAAAAATTAACAGACAATGTTTACGGCTAGGACTACTCAGGTCTCTAATCTGATTTGCTACCCTAGCTTTCGTCTCTCAGTGTCAGTGTATTCCTGGTTACCCGCCTTCGCGCTTGGTGTTCTTTGTGATATCCACGGATTTAACCCCTACATCACAAATTCCAGTAACCCCGAAATAACTCCAGCCTTCCAGTATCCTACCCCTTTCTCCGATTAAGTCGGAGTCTTTGAAATAAGACTTAGAAAACCACCTACAGACTCTTTACGCCCAATAAAACTGGGTAACGCTCGTAACCTACGTATTACCGCGACTGCTGGCACGTAGTTAGTAGTTACTTATTCTGGGCGCCTTCATGGCTCCCAAAAAGAGGTTTACAACCCGAAGGCCTTAATCCCTCACGCGATGTCGCTGCGTCAGACTTTCGTCCATTGCGCAAAATTCCTAACTGCTGCCTTCCGTAGAAGTATGGGCCGTGTCTCAGTCCCATTGTGACGGACTCTCCGCTAAGAGCCGTTAACCGTCATAGCCTTGGTGGGCCATTACCTCACCAACTAGCTGGTAGTTAGTACACTATTCTCTCCGCGACTTACGTCTTTAACCCGGAGGTACTATAGGAAATTACTCCACCTTTCGGTGGGCTATGTCCTACAGAGAGGCATATTTGTACTTTTTACTCACCCGTTTGCCGCTAAACTTATTATTTACACAGATTTCCCTACTGTAGGGGTTCTCTGTGTAAACAACAAATCCCGCTCGACTTGCATGTCTTAGGCACATCGCCAGCGTTCACCCTGAGCCACGATCAAACTCTTAGTACTAACATCCGAATAAATTCGGAGTGATTGATTTTTAGAAAATCAATCGGAAAAAAAATTTTTTAGAAATTCTTTCTGGTACTAACAGCTATGGCTCTAAACGAATGTGAACTTAATTTTAAAGAACAATTTTGCCTTGATTCAGACAGTGAGGTTATTATATAGCACTAGTTTAATTTTTGCACTAGGTAAATCTAAGCAAATTTATTGATTGACTTTGATATATTTTAATATTATAATCACACTGAAAATTATGAGAATCGCATGATTCTTTTAATATATAGGTTTAATTAGAATTAAAATTTTGCGAAAACCGCAGATGATTGGTTCTATTTAAATAGTTCAGTTCAGTTTTTGGCACTTTAAAATCAAAAAAAGAGAAAGGTGAAAATGAAATGAAAACAAGAACAAAGGTATTCGGGTTAGTTCTCTCTGTCTGTCTGATAACGGTAATGGTATTTGGTGCAATTGGCACGGGAGCATGGTTCTCTGATCAGGAAAAAAGTACAGGCAACAATATCAATGCGGGAACACTTGATTTGACGATCGATGGTGTTAATACTAATGTTGTTAAATTCAATGTGGTAAATGCACGCCCCGGAAATCAGCCTACAGGTAACTGGATTTTGAAAAATGATGGTACAATCGGCGGTAAATTAAGCATTGAAAGTATCAATGTTACCGAAACCGGCGGAGTTGGTACCGAACCTGAAGCTGCAGCTGGAGATCCAAATAATCTTGGTAATTTGGGCGAACTTGTCAATATAAGACTGTATGTCGATACTGATAAAGACGGTTATTTTTCAACCGGCGACGTTATGTTTTATGATGGATTACTTGGTGGACTGAATGCAATAGCATTTAATGCTTTAGACCTAAGTCTTGCAGCAAATAAAGACATTAGAATCAATGCTGTTATTGACTGGTGGTCTCATGATGGAGATATTGATAATAAGGGACAAGGTGACACTTTGTCATTTGATATCAATTTTCTTTTGACTCAAGTCCATTAATTAACTGGCCGACAAATTCTGCATAAAATAAACAAAACCAAAAACTGAACTGAAGAGAGCCGCGTGCTTGTTTTACCTTAGGGTATTAACAAAATCGCGGCTTTTTTCTTAATAGGTTTTTAAAGAAAGAAAGAAAGGAATGAGAGAATTGGAAAAAGAAATAAAAAAAGAGATGGTAGAAGAAAAACCGAAAAAAAAATCTAAATGGTGGAAAAAAATACTGAATATAGTTGGAGTTATATTTCTTATACTTTGTATTTTTTTAGCCTATGGGTTTGGAATCAACAACCGGTTTTATAAACTAATGTTAGTAACCAGCGGTAGTATGTCCCCTGTTTTTGAAGCTGGCGATGTAATTTTCATAGTTAGAGTTGATCCAACCGAAGTAAAAGTAGGCAACATTGTCACCTTCCAAACTCTGGATAATTTGATTCTAACTCACCGCATTGTCGAAATTAAAAGCGACGGAGAAATTATTACTAGAGGCGATGCCAATAATACAAATGACGTTTGGAATAATGGTTGGAAATTAGGAAAAGTGGAAGCAAAATATGTTTTCAGAATTCCGTATTTAGGTTACCCTATCTCATGGCTAAGAGGAATTTTTCCAGCAGGGATGAATACGGGTGCTTGGCTAAGTGATACTCAAAAAACTAGAGTTGGACTCGAAGCCGGTCAATGGGAAGTTTCAGAAACAACTCCAAGCGAAAGTGTGGAACCAACTGAAAGTACTTCCCTACCAACGGGATAAACCAAAAACTGAACAAAAAAACAAAGACTGCATTAAAATGCTTTTGACTTAGGTCAAGAACATTCGCAGTCTTTTTTTTGGTCAAAAAATTAAATTTGAATCAATTTGGCAGTGGAGAGAATATTGGCGCTTTCTGGTTCGGCGGCAGTAAAAATGGTTTGATAATTTTGACACAAAGAAACAACTATTTTCTGATGTTCAGGGTCTAATTCAGAAAAAATATCATCTAATAATAAAACGGGTTTATCTTGATAATTTTTTTCAAGATAATTAATCTGAGCTAAACGAACAGCTAAAACGGCAAGACGTTGCTGTCCCCGACTGCCCCAAAAGGCTAAATTTTTGTCGTCAGCAGAAAAAGTATTATTGTTAAAACTAAAATCATCACGGTGAGGGCCAATGTGAGTGCAACCACGTTGAATATCAAATGAATAAATTTTTTCTAATTTTTCTTGATTAATGACTGATGGGTGATAACTTAAAAAAAGTAATTTAATTTGAGAATCAATATGGTTTTCAAAAAAAGAGTTAACAGAACGGACAAAAGCAGTTCGATAATCGTGAATTATGCCAGCATTCTTGATAATAGTTTGATCCCAATAAAAAAGTTCTGATTTAACAGACTTACCTTCTCTAATTTGATCGAGAAGTTCATTGCGGTGTTTTAATGCCCGATTGTACTGAGATAAAGCTTGAGAATAACGCCATTCGGTTTGAAGAAAAATTTCATCTAAAAAATCACGACGACGAGATGGTGAACCGTTAATCAATCGAATGTCTTCAGGGTGGAAAATGACGGTTTTAAAAATACCAATATATTTTTTTCGAGTCTTTTCAGCTTTATCAATTAAAAATTTGCGAGAAACAGTGTTACTTTGTCCAGTTTGATCTTTAATTAATTTAATTTCAATTTCACTGGTTTCACCTTTATCATTAACAAGTTTGGCCCTAACTGAGGTGAAAAAACCATCCCAATTAATTAATTTTGATTGAGAACTAGAACGAAAACTTTTACCAGCGGCTAAAAGAAAAATAGATTCTAGAATGTTAGTCTTACCGGAACCATTTGGACCAAGAATAAGATTTAATCTTGGGTCAAATTCGATTAATTGTTGAGAATAGGAACGAAAATTTTGAAGAAGAAGTTTGGAAAGATACACAATATGATTGTATCAAAATTGATTAAGCAGTGAGTTTTTGATTTAATTTTATTTTTAAACCGTTGTAATTTTGATTATCCAAAGCACCAGTTTTAATAATTTCACCAACTCCAAGATTCATAATGTCGTCCATATTAATATTTTTAGAGCTAATAATTTTTTCATAAAGAATTTTCAATTCTCTATCGGTCATAAGAGCAGTAATTAAGATTGGATCATAATCTTTTATAGTAGAAACTTCTTTAATGATGGATCTAATTATTTCTTTTAATAAATCTGAATCTAATTTTACATAATGAACATACATATATTTTTTTAATTCCAAAAAGTTTTGAGCAACTTCAGAATCATTAAAACTAACAAAACCTTTTTCGGCACTTTCTTTGACTAAAGCATTAATGCATAAATTAATTTTTGATTGTTGATCATTATAAACATGAGGATCACAAGGGAAAATAGAATTAATTTGAACCATATCGGCTGATGATAATTTATTAATGCGATGAAGATCATTAATATCAGAAAAAATGTAAGCAATTTTGTCACTATACATAGCTAAATTGTATTCATCAACTGTACTGCCAGTGGTTAAATCACCAGCACCACGAGAATGATTTAAAATACCCTCAATTGTTTGTTTAGTTAAGTTTAATCCACCACCCTGCTTTTCAATAAAAACAGCAATAATGGCACTAAAAATTTCATGACGAAATTCAGTTCCAAATTCTTTAGAAACAGTTTCAAACATATGGCCAGCTGGAGCATGACCAATGTCATGACCTTCACAGATAGCTCTAACTAAGTTAGTGTTTAGTCCTAAAATATCACTGGCCACTACGGCTGGATTACAAACTTCCATAGTATGAGTAGATCTAACCCTGATATGGGGATTTTCTGGATAAAAAACAACTTGAGTTTTAGAACCAAGACGACGATAGGCCTTACTATCAGTAATTTTAACTTGATCAATAATAAAAGGATCAACAATTCCCTCAAAATCGGTGACGTATTGATCTGGTAAATCTTTAATATTAGAAAGTCTAATTATGGAGGAATTTTTGAATTCAAATTTTTTATGACTTAAGGTACCTTTATATTTTAGAAGTGAAGAACTGGTTGGATAAGATTTTTTAGACATATTCTTTATATATATCTATTATACTCGAAGAAAAGTTAGCAATAAAAATCTGATGGAATTGTGTCCAGCGGGTAGGAGTTGAACCTACTTTAGACAGTTTTACAGACTGTTGCCTAACCGTCCGGCTCCCGCTGGTTGTTTTGTTCGTTATTATAGCAAAATTTTTGAGCAAAATCCCTAGAAATTGATAGAATGAATTATGAAAATAATTTCTTGGAACTTGGCAGGGATGAGGGCAGCAGTTAGAAAGGGTTTGTGGCAGAAAATGAAAAAAATTGATGCAGATATATATTGTTTTCAAGAAGTTAAAGCCCGACCAGAACAAGTGTTACAAAGTGAGTTTGAAGAAAATTTTCCAACTAATTATCTAAATTATTGGAATCCAGCTGAAAAAGCTGGTTACTCAGGAGTATCCACTTTTACTAAAATTGAACCTAAAAGTGTGATTATTGGCGACAGAAGTAACGACTGGGATGATGAGGGACGCGTGTTGATTACCAAATTTGATCAATTCACGTTATTAAATGTTTATTTTCCAAATGGAAAGAAAGATGCTGGAAGATTGGATTATAAAATGAAATTTTATGATTATTTTTTAAAATACATAAATGAATTAAGGGATCGAGGTGAAAAAATAATTTTTTGCGGCGATGTTAATACAGCACATAATGAAATAGATTTAGCCAGACCTAAGGATAATATGATGATTTCTGGATTTTTAGAAATTGAAAGAAAATGGATTGATAAGGTGATAAGAAATGGTTATGTGGATACATTTAGAATGTTCAACAAAGAAGCAAATAATTATTCTTGGTGGAGCCAACGAAGTGGAGCTCGACAAAGAAATGTTGGTTGGAGAATTGATTATTTTTTTGTGGATGAATCATTAAAAGATAAGGTAAAATCGGCATTTATTATGCCTGAAATTGAAGGATCGGATCACTGCCCGGTGGGGATTGAATTGGAAATTTAAAACAAAAAATATTTTGTCCCCTCTTTTTTGAGCCAGAGATTGTGGAGTTTGTAATCAGGATCGTAGATGGCTAATTGATCCCAAAATTTTTTAGAGTGATTTTTGATGTCAAGATGGGTTAGCTCGTGTAATAAAATGTGACGAAATTGAGGAAAAGGAAAAAAAATTATTTGCCAATTAAAATTTAAATTGCCACGTCCAGAACAAGAACCATAACGAGAACTTTGATTGCGAACAGTGACATGCTGATATTTAAAATCAAATTCTTTTGCTAAATTTTCCAATTCTCTTTTAATTAATTTAAGAGCAAAAGGCCTTAATTTCATTTCTAAAACTTTTAAAGCATGAGCCTCACTGAAAACGGCTAAATTTGAATATATTTTTTGTTCATCTTCATTGATAATGACCGAATCCCTTTGAGTTTTTAACCATTGAATTTGATAGTCTTTTTCTAAAATTTGAAGATTTTTTAGTCCTAAAATAGTTTTTTTAACAGTAATTTTCTGACAGTGGTTAATAATCCAAAAAGAATTATCTTTGATAAATTTTTTGATTAAAAAATCGGGAGTAAGATAAGGACAGGAAATTTGAAAACTATCTTTAGAAGTTAGTCTAAGACGAAGAGATCTAATTTTTTTTTTGATGACTTGATATTCGAATGTTTGATTTTGAATAATAATTGATGGCATGATTAAAGATATTTTAACCTATTGATGATATATTAAATTATGAGTGTAATTTATGTTGGAGCTGATCATAGAGGCCTTAGCTTTAAAAAAAAAATAGTAGAGTTTTTAAGAGATGAAGAATACAAAGTGAAAGATATGGGGCCACTTAAATATAACGAAGATGATGATTATACTGATATTTCTATAAAATTAGCAGAAACTGTTGTTAGAGAAAATACAAAAGGAATTTTGATTTGTGGATCAGGAGTGGGTGTTTGTGTAGCGGCCAATAAAGTCGATAATGTTAGGGCTGCATTATGCACCTCAGAAAAACAAGCCAGAATGGCTCGAGAAGACAGTGATGCAAATATTTTGTGTTTATCGGCTGATTTAATCGATGAAGAAACTAATTTTAAAATAATTAAGACATTTTTAGAGACAGTTTTTGCTTGTGAAGAAAGATTTATTAGAAGAATTAATAAAATTAAAAAATATGAAAAAGCTAAACTCGGTTGAAAATATTAACGAGAAAAATGTGGTTATTTTACGGATGGATTTGGATTTACCAATGGAAAATGGAAAAATTTTGGATAATAGCCGGTTATTAAAATCTGTCCCAACAATTAAACTGCTATTGGAGAGAAAAAATAAAATAGTGATTATTGGACATATTAGAAGGCCAAATGGTTTTGATGAAAAATTTTCTTTAAAACCAATTTATGTGGAATTAATCAGTCTTTTGGAAAAAGATTGCGGTGGAGATTGTGTTCGAAATATTTTTATTGATGATATTAAAAATGAGGAAGAGGTTAAAAAAGCAATTTCGGAAAATGAAATAATTTTTGGAGAAAATTTAAGATTTTATAAAGAGGAAGAAAATGGTGATACAACTTTATTTTTGACTTTAAAAAAATACTCTAATATTTATGTAAATGATGCTTTTGCTGTCGCCCATCGAAGTGCAGCATCAATAATATTACATCGAGAAATGGAAAGTTATTATGGATTAAGTTTTGTCCAAGAAGCGGAAAAAATAAATTTAATTTTAGAAAAAAAAGAAAGACCATTAGTAATAGTTTTAGGTGGAGCAAAAGAAGATAAATTAAAAAATGTGGAGAATCTGGCTAAAATGGCTGACAATATTTTAATTGGGGGAAAATTACCTAAATTATTAAATCCCTCTGCCGATAAATCGGCATCTCCCTTTGACAAAAGGGAGACTAATATTATTGTGGCAGAATTAAGAGAAGATGGACTGGATTTGAGTGATAAAGATATTGAAAAATTTAAAAAAATAATAAGTGAAGCTAAAATAATTGTTTGGGCAGGAGCGATGGGTTTTTACGAAAAAGAAAATTGTAGAAAAGGAACTGAAGAAATAGCCAAATCAGTGGCAGAATCTAATGCTTATAAAGTGATTGCTGGAGGCGATACGGCAGCATCAATTAAAAATTTAGGGGTAGAGAATAAAATTGATTTTATCTGCTCTGGTGGTGGAGTTATGTTGGAAATGTTAGTTAAGAGTAATTTGCCGGCGTGGAAATAGAAAAAGCCCCTCAATTGTTTTGTTTAATTGAGGGGCTTACCTTTATGCTTTATTAATAGTATTATCCATTTCTTTTAAAAAAATGTCCGCGAACATTTTCAGGGAATACTCTCTGGATGAAATTATACCTTTTACCCAGAAATAGTTTCTGCCATTTTTTTTACAAGAAGAAATAGTAAAATCATTATTTCTTCCAATCATCTCTAATTCCTTGAACAGGAATTCAGGAATATTTTCTCCCAGAAATAAAATTTCATTGTTTTTTCCCTCTTCTAGAGTAACTACGATTTTCCCTAGAACGGAATCGGAACTATGGGGTTTACCTATTTGTCCTATTAATTTTGGGACAACCCCAACTTCTTCCAACCTGACGTCAAAACTTTTCATTTTTTTCTTCCTTTCTTTTAATGTACTACTAAACGCTTTTGTTTAGTGTGATATTTTATCTCTTTAAACTTATAAGGTCAAATTTGGTAGTAATTATGAAGCGGTTGAGATAGAATTAATTATGAAAGAAAATAAAAAAATTAGGATTGCAATTAATGGTTTTGGAAGAATTGGAAGTGTGGTTTTAAGAGCAATATTGACAGAAAAATATGATGTAGAAGTAGCAGCAATTAATACTGATGGGCGTTTTGATGTAGAAAGTTTTGCTCATCAATTTAAATATGATTCAGTTTATGGAAGATCTCCTTGGAAAATTGGTTTTTCGGAACCAAAAAAAAGCTTAGAAATTGGCAGATTGGAAATTGGTGAAAATTCTATTCCAGTTTTGGGTCAAATGGATCCGACTAAAATTCCTTGGAAAAAATATGCGGTAGATGTAGTTTTGGAATGTACAGGAGCATTTACTGATAGTAAAGCTTTAGGTCACATAAAAGCGGGAGCTAAAAAAGTGGTGATTAGTGCCCCACCGAAAGATAAATCAATTCCTGTTTATATTTTAGGAGTGAATGGGAATAAATATAAAGGTGAAAAATTAATTTCAAATGGTTCGTGTACAACAAATTGTGTGGCCCCGATTGTTAAGTTAATTGATGAAAAAATTGGTTTTCAAGAAGGTGTTTTAACCACAATTCATGCATATACCACTAATCAAAATATTGTTGATGGAAATGGAAAAGATGCTCGTCGAGCTAGAGCCGCAGCTATTAATATAGTACCAACTACAACTGGAGCAGCAGAATCGGTGATTGCTTGTTATCCTGAAGCTAAGGGAAGATTTGGAGGAACAGCTATTAGAGTTCCAGTAATTTGTGGTAGTTATTCCGATTTAACTTTTAAATTAGTCCGCAAAACGACAGTTGAAGAAATTAATTCTATTTTTGAAGAAGCGAGTTTAGACCCAGAGTTAGTAGGTAAATTAAAAGTCTCTTATGAACCATTAGTGTCAACCGATATTTTGCAAAATAATGCTTCATGTGTGATTGATACTGAAATGACAAAAGTTATTTCTGATGATATGGTTTCAATCGGAGCCTGGTATGATAATGAATATGGTTACAGTTGCAGATTAATTGAAAATGCAATTGCAATTTCGACTAAATAAAATGCAAGTAATACCGACAATTTTAGAAAAAGATTTCTCAAAAGCAGAAGTTAAAATAAAATTGATTAAAGATAAATCGCAGTGGATTCAAATTGATGTGATTGATGGGTTTTTTTCTGATGGAAAAAGTTTTGAATTAGAATTGTTAAACAAATTTGGAACTGAATTACAAAATAATTTATTAGAAATTCATTTAATGGTTAAAGAGCCAATAAAATGGATAGAAAAATGTAATTTTGTTGGAGCTTGTCGAATTATTGGACAAGTAGAGAAAATGTCTGATAGAAAAGAATTTGTTGAAGAAGTAAAAAATATGGGACTAGAAGCGGGATTAGCTTTTGATGTTGAGACGGAAATAAAAGATATTCCTAAAGAAACAGATTTAATTTTAATAATGGGAAGAAAGTCGGGATTTGAAAATGCAAATTTCGAAGGAAAAATTTATAAAAAAATAGAAGAATTGGTGAAATTAAGAAAAGAAAAAGAATTGGATTTTAAAATTGGAATTGATGGTGGAATTAATTTGGAAAATATTAAAAAAATTAAAAATTCTGGAGCTGAAATTGCTTATTGTGGTGGAGCAATTTTTAGTGGTATGGTAAATAATAATTTTGAAAATTTAAAATATGCTGGCAATAACTAGAAAAAAAATAAAAAGGGTGGCTTTTTTTGGAGATGCTGACGCAAAAGAAACCGATCAACATTATCTTGATGCTTTTAACACAGCTAAGTTGTTGTCTCAAAATGGATATATTATTGTTAATGGTGGCGGTCCTGGAGTGATGATGGCTTCAACTTTGGGAGCAAAAGAAGGAAAGGGAAAAGTGGAAGTGGTGATAATTGATGAAAAAGTAAATATGGGTAAAAATTATGAAGGATGCGAAATTTCTAATAAAAAAAAGGTTGACCAAATTTATAGAACTAAAACAATTCAAGAAAGAACGGAAAAAATAGTAGATTTAGCCGATGCTCATATAGTTTTTAAGGGTGGCACTGGCACAATGGCAGAATTATCATTGGTTTGGGAAAAAGCTAAATTTGATTATGGAAAACATGAACCTTTGATTTTTTTTGGAGATTGTTGGAAAAAAACAATTGAAGCTTTAGTAGAAAATTTGGATTTTGATAAAATTGAGCGAAAAGTTTATGCTTTTGCTGAAAACCCTGAGGAAGTTTTAAAAATAATAAAAAACAAGAAAAGTTTAGATAAAAAAGAAAATTTTGGGTTGATGGGTAAGTTTAAAGAACTAATTGATAGTTTTTGATAAACTAAGAGGAATGTATAAAAAAATCTTAATATTAGTTTTGGCCTCAGTTTTTTTGAGTGGCTGTAGTTTAGTTCCCAAAAAATCAGGACTAGAAATAATTAGTTATCCAACAGCTAAAGTGTATATTAATAATAAAGAGATGGGGGTGACACCATATAAAAATTTAGATTTAAAACCAGGTGATAATGAAGTTAAATTAGTGGCAGGAACACGAGAATGGAAGAAAACGATTGAATTACAAAATAATATAAATACTGTAATTGATTGGCAATTTAGTGATGATGAAAGTGGAGATAGTGGCTATATTTTATATTTAGAAAAAACTGGAGATAAAAAAGCTTCATTATTGATAAACACGACTCCAGACAAAGCAACAATAAAAATTGATGGAGAGGTAAAAGGGTTATCTCCAGCAAAAGTAAGTGAATTAAATGATGGTGATAGACAATTAACTGTTTCGTTCCCTGGTTATAAAGATATAAATGTTTTTATGAAAGCAATTGCTGGTTATCAATTAGTGGTTGACACTAAATTAACAGAAGAAAAAGAGAAAGTGGAACAAATAATAGAACCAGAAAATGAATCCAGTAATAGTGGTTTAAGTGTTAATCAAGATAAAAAAGTAACAATTAAAGAAACTGAAACTGGATGGTTAAAAGTACGAGAATCTAATTCTAGTTCAAGTAAAGAAGTATCAAAAGTTAATCCAGGGGAAAGTTATACTTTGTTGGACGAAGAAAATGGTTGGTATAAAATTGATTTAGGAAGCAGTGGTAATGGTTGGATTTCAACTAATTACGCCGAGAAAAATTGATAAGAATACCAAAAAGTAAAAAAGAACAAGCTAAAAAGAAATAAAATTTTTGTTGGCTATTTAAAAATAGAGAAACAACACCTAAAACTAAACTAATTAACCAGTAAAAAATAGCGATGGAACGACGTGACCAACCAGCCTTAAGCAGTTTGTGATGAAGATGTTGATTATCACCAAGATAAATAGGGCGATGATTAACAGCTCGTCTGATGATAGTGTAAACAGCATCGAGCATAGGAATAAAAAGAAGAAAAATAAGAGTAGCCAATTTAGCTCCAGAGAGAATAGCCAAAACGGCTAATAAAAATCCAGCTAAACTTTTACCACTGTAACCAGGCATAATAGACTGAGGAAAAAAATTAAAAGGCAAAAACCCTAGATAAGAACCACAAACAGCACCAGCTAAAATAATAACTGGCCATTGAGTAATGTCAGTGGAATAACGAATTGCTAAAAGACCAATAAAAAAAGCTGAAATAGAAACAAACCCAGGCAATTGACCATCAACACCAGTAGCCCAACCAACAATATTCATACACCAAATAATCCAGATAACAGCCAAAATATCGGAAATAATCCAAATACTGTGATTACCTAAAAAATTAAAATTAATTTTTAAAAAGGAAAGATCAATAACTCCACCAGTGAGAGGATTAGAAATAAAAGCGATGCCAATACCAGAGGCAACTATGATTAAAGCAACAATAATATTAAATAAAATTCTTATTTTCGGGCTAATATCTTTAATATCATCAAAAAGACCAACAATTAGAGCAATTAAACTGGCTAAAAGGATACCAATTAAATGTTTATCGAGAGGTAAAAAAATAAGAGAAGTAATTAAAACAGCAATAAAAATAGGAATTCCCCCACCTCGAGGAACTGTGGAAATAGCGGTAGCATTACCAGTTTTTTTTTGTTTTTCTTTGGGATTTTCAATCCATTTTTTATTAATAAAAAAATTTCTGGCTAGTGGAGTAATAAAAAAAGAAAGACCAGTGGAAATGATAATGGCTAAAAGAAAAGAAAAAGACATATTAAGAAATTAAAAAAATTATTTTTGTTAACGAAATAGAGGTAAATAAGGAAAAAGCTAGAGAAAAAATAACTAGAAGACGAGAAAATAAAGGAATAGATTTAAAAAATAAAGTAGCAATTAAGTTGTTTAAAAGAAGAATAATAATAGAAAAAGTAGGTAAAAGAAAAAGAGAAGTGGCTGAAGCTAATTGTCCCTCTCCCCAGGGCCGGGAATAATATAAGGGAACTTGATTTGGTAAACTGTTAAATTTAAAAATAAGAAGAGTAATTTGAAAAACGATTAAAACTAAATTCCACCTTAAAAAAGTACTATTAATTTTTTCTTGCCAAAATTTGCCAAGAATGGAAAATTGTAAAAAAAGTGAGTGAAAAAAAAGTGACATAATTATCTAAGTTTAAAAATAGTGGCATTGCCAATTGTGTTGGCAATAAAATAATATTTACTAATAAAACTATCAAGATCTGAAAATGATCGTCCTGACATTTGGTAATAAATAATAAGTCTAGGAAGATTAATTTTAATCTCATCCATGGTTAATTGATAACCATTAAAATCAACAATATGATAAGCAACGGTATATTTAGTGGCAGGTAAACGATTTGATAAGGCATAGATATAGGCTTGATCACCCCAAATAAAAATTTTGTCATTAGAGTTAGTGTTAGAGTCAACATAGCTCGAAATATCATAAATATCGTTAATTTCGGAACCAAAATAATTTCGATAATTGGAAAGAGATTTTTGTCCAATAGTATAAGAATAAAAATTAGAATAATAGCTATAGACAGGATAGAAATAAAAATCAAATTTATAAACGATTAAAATAAAAGAAAAAATAGATAATAAAGAAAAAAATTGATTTTTTTTATTTTTAAAATTAAAAATTTCAATAATTAATAAAATTAACGGAGGTAGAGTTTGAATTAAATAATGAGGATAAGGACGACCTGACAAAAGAGAACCAAAAATGGTAGCAGAAAACCAAAATAGAAGAAAGGAGAACTTTTTAGAAAAAATATTTCGATTTTTTAGAATAAAAATAATGAACCAAACGCCTAATAAAATTAGAAACCGAGTCGTAATACCACCACTGGAAACTGAAGATGTTTGAGTTCCAGTAGACCATGATGAAAGATACCCAAAATTTTGGAAAAGGCTAGCAGAGAGGAATGGTTTAATGGCACCTTTAAAATAAAAATAAATTGTCCAAAGAATAATCGGAAATAAAAAGGATAGACCAAAAATAAAACAAGATAAAATTCTGGAAAAAAAATTTTTTAACGAATTTGTTTCATCAATTAGCAACCACAAACAGAGAAAAGCGAACTCAATAGCAACTGGAATTTTGATAGTAAAAGCAATACCAAGTAAAAGACCAACATAGACTAAAACGTTCAATGGTATGCTTGATTTTTGAATAGAAAAATATTTTTTACAGAATAAATAAAAGGCTAAAACAGTGGGTAAAAGCATAAAAATTTCAGCATTAGCAATATTACCTTCAAGGTAAGGAATTGAAGTTAAAACTAGAAAAAATAAAGTAGTGAATTTAGTGGCTTTACGAGAGATAAAAATTTGACTAAGACGGTGGAAAAAATAAATAGTCGGAGCCATAAAACATAAAAGCAAAAGTCGAAAACCAAAAACAGTGTGAGCAATAGCAGCTAAATAATAAAGAGTTGGTGGTTTATTATCATGGATATGACTATAGAGAGTAACACCTTTTCTAATCGCTTCGCCTAAAACTAAATAAATTCCCTCATCACCATACCAATATGGTTCAAAGAGAGAAGGAATTCTTAAAAAAAGAAACAATAAAGCTAAAATTATCCAATATTTGTATTTAATTACAGCTTTAAACATTATATAAATAATACCCTAAATTGTAGGTTTTTTGCTGGTAGTTTTGTATTCTAATCTTTTACCAAACATAAGTCTGGTATGAGAATGAAGTCCAGGAAGAACAGACATGGTTAAAGTGGCAATGGGCATTAATGGCCACTGAATAATATTTTTAATAATATTTTTAAAACCTTTTTTTTCTTTAGCTGGGCGTAACTTCCAGTCTAAAATAATTAAAATACCAAGTGGGATGAGGCAAAGAGTTAATAAAACGTTGGCAATTCTGGGTAGATTGTAACCAATAGCTGTTTGGAAAAATTTAGGATTAAGGAGCACTGGTAACGAGGCTCCAAGAGTAAGAATAAACCAATTACTGGACCAAATTAAATGAGTTTTAATTAATTTATAAATACGAAGAGCTCGAACAATGAAAGGAATTTCTTTATGAATTCTGGCTTGTTCAATAGCATAAGGAATATCGGTAGCACCCCAAGCATGTCGAACACATTGGGTATAACGATTTTTTAAAGCAGCAAAATAATTTTTTCCATCTGGAGCATCAACAATAGTTGGTAAAAAAATCGGTTCAACGGAAGTTTTACCACCACTGACAAAAAAGGTCTCTAAAAAAATGTGCCAATCTTCAGGAATCATGTCTGGATCCCAATAATCAGCAGAATCAATTAACGTGTAAGAAGAAGAATAACAAGAATAATTAAAAATTAAACCATCTGGTTCTTGAATATCAGAAATTCCGTTAATATTTCCCATAATACCGACAATTCTGATAAAAGCAGGGACTTTATTAATGTTGTGGTGCCAAAAAATAGGAGCTTGCCAAAAACGATAATAACGATTTGGATTAGAAGCAAAATAATAAGTAAGGGCTGAAAAGTATTTAGGGTTAAAAATAGTATCAACATCACAACTAGTGAGGGTGAGATTTTCTATTTTATATTTACCAGTATCAATAAAATGTTTTTTAAAATATTTAGCAGCCCAACCTTCGTTGGTGTGTTTACCAGCGATTTCACCAGAAATATTGGCTGGATGCTCAGTAAAAATTAAATTACCAAAAATATTTTTATATTTTTTAGAAAAATAGTTGATAGTGTTTTGATTATTTTCTTTTCCGGCTCTTTCCTCTTGACCTAAAATGACATGAATATTTTTAAGATTAATATCGGTTTGAGCAGCTAAACTGCCAACAGCCATTTCAATAACTTCATTTGGCTCCTTGTAGGAAGAAATAATAACAACATGGTGAATATCATTTCTTTTTAACCAATCGACTCGAAAATTATCCTGGAAAAGTTGTTCCCAGTTAGTGTTTTCACTTTTTTTTATTTTGAAATAACCAATAATAGATAGAGTGGCCGTTTTAAATGATTGATATAACCAATAAACTAAGAAAGCGATAACGAAATAAGCTACAACCAAAGGAAAAACAAACGCACCCCAAATAGGAAAAAGAATAACCATCCAAGCAAAAATACCAGGTAACATTTCCCAAAGGCGATAAATTTTAGTAGTTTTATTAAGTAATTTGATAAATTGATTATATCAAGAGTTGAGATTATTTGAGATAAAATAAGAAATGGATCTTTTTGAATCAATAAATAGAACAATCAAATATAGTAAAAAATATGGTGGACAATTAACTGAACAACAATTATATGAGAGATTAATTGGGGATAAAGTCTATACAAGAGAAGAAATTAAAACCCTCCGTCTCGATATTCATCGAGACACCTTCCTTAACAGCGAGGCTTTAATAAAAATTAAAAAAGCAGAAGAATTAGCAAAAAAAATCGAAGAAGAATTTAAAGATATTTTATTTTTGGGAATAACAGGATCAGTGGCAGCTGAATATCCTAAAAAAAATGACGATATTGATTTAATAATTATTACTAGAGTTAATAAATTGTGGTTAACGAGATTGAAACTAAGAATTTTTATAACTATTAATAAAATTCCTCATCGTAAATTTGGAAAAAAAGAAAAAAAGAATGATTTTTGTTTTAACTTATGGTTGGATGAAAAATCATTAAAACTTAAAAAAGAAAAACAATATTTAAAAAATGCGGTTGATTTAATTTTAGTTAAACCTTTAATAAATAGAGAAAAAACTTATGAAAGATTCATATTAATGAATAGCTGGGCAAAAAAATATGTGGCAACAGGATACAGCTTGAAATCCACCCTACCCTCTCTTGAAAAGGGAGGGGTTAAAAATAACATTTTTTTTGATAGGGTAATAAATTGGTTGGTGTTTTGGCCGCAATTTTTATATATGAAAAGAAGAATAAAAAATGAAAAAGTAGGACCACATGAAGCTTTTTTCCACCATTAGATGATAAAATATTACAATGAGTTTTTTCCCAAATAAAAAAATCTGGAGATTATTTGGTTATTTTTTTTTATTAACAGTTAGTTTAATAATTTTATTTTGGTCGCTAGTATCGACAGGATTTGAAAATTTAAAAAGTGATCTTCGAAACAATAATTTAAGGAATGTCCCAATTGAATACACAAAAGAAATTACTAATGGAGATGTTATTAAAATAATTTACAAAGTGCCAGAAAGTAATGTTTTACCTGGAGATTTTAGATATTTTATAAAGAAATTTAGAGATAAATTATGGGTTTTATTAAGTCGAACACCAAAAGAAAAAGCAGAAATTTATTTATTAATGGCTGATAAAAGGATGTTTGAAACAACTGAATTGATTAAAAACCAAAAAAGTGAAAATTTGATTTTGAAAACTTTAGATAATTCGATTTATAATTTAATGGAGGCTAAAAAAAATCTTCTTGAAGAAAAGAAAAAAGATCCTTATTTTTTTAGAATTGATCAACAAATAAATCAGGCTGGTTTAGCTTATGAAGATATAGTAAAATCTTTAAATTATAAAAATGAAACAATAAATAAAATTATAAATGAGTTGGAAATCTGGAATGAAAAAAATAAAGAATATAAATAAAAAGATTAGAAAATTTACGGCTAAAAAGTGGTATTTGGTGTTGGCGTTGGTAATATTGATAGCAGCAGTAGTTTATATTGTTAAAGAAATTCCTAACCCCGCAAAATTAAGTTCGACTGAATATTCTCAATCTTCCCAGATATTGGATCGAAAAGGACGATTGTTGTTCGAAATATATTCTGACAAAAAAAGAACGGCAGTAAAATTGACAGAAATACCGAATAATCTGAAAAACGCCACTTTAGCTATTGAAGATGCTAGTTTTTATAAACATCACGGATTTGATCTTAAAGGAATTTTAAGAGGTCTTTATAGAACAATAATTGAAAGACGATTACAAGGCGGTTCAACTTTAACTCAACAATTAGTAAAAAACGTCTTGTTAACACAAGAAAGAACTATTTCTAGAAAAATTAAGGAAGCAATTTTAACAGTGGCAACAGAAATGCTTTATACCAAAGATCAAATTATAGAAATGTATTTTAATCAAACACCATATGGTGGAACTATTTGGGGAGCTCAATCAGCAGCTAGAGAATTTTTTAATAAAGATGTTAAGGATCTAGATTTGGCTGAATGTGCATTAATTGCTGGATTACCAGCATCGCCAACTAAATATAGTCCATTTAGTCATCCTGAAGCAGCTAAAGCTAGACAAGAAATGGTATTAACGGCCATGGAAAAAGTTGGCTATATTACTGAGGATCAGATGGAAACAGCTAAATCAGAAAAACTAAATTATTATGTGGAAAAAAATGGAATTTTGGCTCCTCATTTTGTTTTTTATGTTAAAGAACAATTGGCAGAAAAATATGGTTTACAAAAATTAACTGAAGGTGGATTAAAAGTGACAACAACTCTAGATTTAGATATGCAAAATATGGCAGAAACGATTGTGGCGTCGGAAGTGGCAAAATTAAAAAAATCAAATGTAACTAACGGAGCAACTTTAATAACTGAACCAGGAACTGGTCAAATATTAGCGATGGTAGGGTCAGTTGATTATTTCTCAAATGATATAGATGGTAAATATAATGTAACTACAGCATTAAGGCAACCAGGATCATCAATTAAACCATTAAATTACGCAACAGCGTTGGAACTTGGGAAAATAACCGCAGCTTCAATAATTAATGATGCCCCAACTTGTTTTGGAGTGGAAAATCAAAATCAGTATTGTCCAACAAATTACGGAAATCATTATTTTGGAATACAAACAGTTAGAAATTCATTAGCAAGTTCTTTAAATATTGGGGCTGTAAAAGTTTTGAAATTAAATGGGGTAGAAACTTTTATTGCTTCAGCATCAGCTATGGGAATAACAACATGGACTGATCCCTCAAACTATGGTTTTTCTTTAACTTTGGGTGGAGGTGATATTTATATGATAGATATGGCGACAGCTTATGGAGTTTTTGCAAATATGGGAGTAAAACAAAATTTAGTACCAATATTAAAAGTTGAGGATAAAGATGGAAAAATATTAGAAGAATTTAAAGAATCTCCAGGAGAAAGAATATTATCTAGAGAAACTTCTTATATTATTCAAAATATATTATCTGATGATGGTGCCAGAAGCCAGGTGTTTGGCTATGGATCATTATTAAATATTAAAAATCATCCAGAAGTAGCAGTAAAAACTGGAACAACAAACGATTTACGAGATAATTGGACTTTTGGATATACAACTGATTATGTAGTTGGGACATGGGTAGGAAATAATAATAATTCAAAAATGAGTGGAGTAGTGTCGGGAACCAGTGGAGCTGCTCCCATCTGGAATAAAATAATGACTCAACTATTAGCAAACAAAGCAGTTAAAAAACCAGTAATACCAACTGGTATTACTGGAATAAATGTTTGTAATTTAACTGGAGGGGCAGTGCCTTCAGAAGGTTGTGATTCGCATTATGAAATATTTAATAATAAATTTCTACCAACAACTACAAGTTTAAGAATGAATGTATTGATCAATAAAGATACAGGTCAAATAGTTAGAGATGGTGAGACTTTACCAAATGTGGAATGGCAGGACCACACAGTGGTAACCGATATTAGTGGAATAAAAGTTTGTTTAGATTGCCCACTAATAGGAGACATAGCAAATAGTACAGTATCTGCCTTTGTTAACTGAGATGACTTGGATGGAAAAAATAATAAAAATTTTAATTGTAATTGGGAAACCACTGTTTTTGGTTTTAAAAATTGGATGGTGGTTATTTAAATCATTCTGGAAAATGATTATTTTGGTAGCAATAATAATTGGATTAATTGTTTTTGTTTATAATATTTATCAATTTTTTAATAAAGAAATTCCAGATATAAATTTAATTTATAATCCACCAAAATTATCAACTAAAATTTTTGATAGAAATGGAAATTTGCTTTATAAATTTTACGAAGAAGAAAATAGAAGTTGGGTTAGTTTAGATAAAATTCCAAAAAAAGTTATTGAAGCTACTTTAGCAATTGAAGATAAAGAATTTTATCAACATCATGGTTTATCAATTAAAGGATTGATAAGAGCAGTGATTCATAATTTAAAAAAAACAGATGACCAAAACTTAAGAGGTGGTTCAACTATTACTCAACAATTGGTTAAAAACGTATTTTTAACTAATGAAAAAACTCTCAAGAGAAAAATTATAGAGGCGATTTTAACATTAAAAGTAGAGAAAAAATTAACAAAAGATGAAATTTTAGAAAGATATTTTAATCAAGTATCTTACGGCGGTGAGGCTTATGGAATTCAAGAGGCGGCTCAAAAATACTTTGCAAAAAACGTGTGGGTTTTGACCGACGGAGAAATGACATTTTTAGCTGGATTACCAGCGGCGCCAAGTTCTTACTCCCCTTTTGGAAGCAATCCAGACTTAGGAATTAAAAGACAGAAACAAGTCGTGACAGAAATGATATCAGCTAAATATGTTTCTAAAGAAGATGGTGAAAAAATATTGGCAGAAAAATTAGTATTCCAAAAAAATAAACAAAAAATAGAAGCTCCTCATTTTGTTTTTTATATTAAAAATTTATTAGAAACTAAATATGGTTATGTTAATTTCGAAAGATTAGGACTAAATATTTACACTAGTTTAGATTTAAATATACAAAATGAAACAGAAAAAATAGTAAAAGATGAAGTCGATAAAGTAAAAAATTTAAAAATATCAAACGGGGCAGCATTAGTAATAGGAGTTAAAGATGGTGATATTTTAGCAATGGTAGGATCAAAAGATTATAACGCGCCTGATATTGATGGTAACGTTAATGTAACAACATCATTGAGACAGCCAGGGTCAGCAATTAAGCCAATTAATTATTTATTAGCATTTGAAAAAGGGAAAAATCCAGATGATTATATTGACGATAGCCCGGTGAGTTATTACATTCCAGGACAAAAGGTTTACACACCACAAAATTACACTGGAAAATATTTAGGAAAAGTAACTTTGAGAACCGCGTTAGCGTCTTCTTTAAATGTGCCATCGGTAAAATTATTGGCTGAAAATGGAGTAAATAATATGATTGATTTAGCCGAAAAAATGGGAATAAATACATGGACTGAAAGAAATCGATATGGATTATCATTAGCACTTGGAAGTGGTGAAGTAAAAATGACGGAATTGGCTCAAGCTTACACTGTCTTTGCTAATTTAGGAGAAAAAACAGAAATTAATCCGATTCATAAAATAGACAATTATTTGGGAGAAAATATTTACACTAAAGAAAAAGAGACAAAACAAATTGTGGATCCAAACTTAGCATTAACAATTAATAGTATTTTAAGTGACAACAATGCTAGAGCACCAATTTTTGGATTAAATTCGAAATTAAAAATTGAAGGGAAAACGGTAGCAGTAAAAACTGGAACAACAAATAATTTAAAAGATAATTGGTGTATTGGTTGGACACCGAGTTATTTGGTGGCAGCGTGGGTGGGGAATAATGATGCAACACCGATGAGTTGGGTGGCGTCGGGAATAAGTGGAGCCACACCAATTTGGAATAGAGTTATGACTAAAATTTTGGAAAATAAAATTGATGAACAATGGACTGATACAGCAGTAGTGTTACCAGAAGATAAAATTATTTTTGAAGAGAATACCAATATAACTGATCAACTAAGTCAGAAACTTGATCTTTAGCTTGAATTAAATTTGAAGAATCAGTAATTTTAATAATTAAAAGTAATTTTTGACTAGGAGTAATTATTTCGGAAATATAGGAAAAATTTTTATCGTCTTCTTCAATAATTTCCTTAATTTTGAGGCCTTCGGGTAAAGTTGAAGCGTAAACAGAAGAAGCAATATAATCCGTTCTGTTAATTTTTACCAAAATAGTGTCTAAATCTTGAGAGTAAAAAATAATATCTTGATTGTTTTGAAAAATAATGGAATTAGAATCAAGATTTTTCAAAAAAAATGACCAAGTAGAATTGGTGTTTTTGGGTAAAGAAAAGTCAACGATAGTTTTAACAGACTTAGATTTAGTTGAAGAATTTTTGAAATTTAAAGTTGGTAAATTAAAGGAAAAATTAGCATTTTTAATTGAGTGATAAATCCAAAAAGAAGAACTAAGCCCAACAGTTAGAATCATGGCAATATAAATAAATCTTCTTTTTTTAGCAAGACGTTTTTTTTCATCTTCTTTATCAAAAAGACCGGGCTGTTTTTCGTCTGGTGTTTTTTTGATTTTTTCTTCTTTGGGAAGCATAGTTATTTTTTAATTTGTTTTATGGTGAGGAGGGCGGATTTGGCGCCGAGGTGGGAAACAACGGAAGCAGAATTTTTTATGGCCCAAAATAAGGCATTTTCAGAAGTTTGATTGTGAATAAGAGCAGCAACAAAAGTAGATCCGAAAGCGTCACCGGCACCAGTTTCATCAATTGATTTGACATTAACAATTGGGGAAAAATAATTATTACCATTAGTAAGAACAAAAGCCCCATCACGACCATTGGTAACAGCAATAATAGAAGAAGAAAGAGAAATTAATTTTGACCAAAAATTTTTATCCTCGACATTAAGACCAATTAATGTTTCTGACTCGGTTTTATTTAGAAGTAAAAAATCAATAAATTTTAATAAAGGTAATAGTTTTTTAGGTTGAGACAACTCACGATTACCAGGATTTAAAGCAATTTTAATTTTGTTTTCTTTAGCAAAACCAATTAATTCCTCTAATAATTCAAGGTTACCTTCAAGAGAAGTAATGTAAAACCATTTAGTTTTGGGAATTTTGTTCCAATTAATATTTTTTACTTCAAGACGAGTTTTTCCCCTGTTGGTAAGGATAGAGCGACCGCCATCTGGGGCGACTAAAATAACAGAAAAATCAGTTGTGTCATTTTTATTTTTAACTAAAAGATTAGTAGCGACTGACTCTTTTTTTAAATCATCAATAATATAATTACTTAAATGATCATCCGCAATAAGAGAAAGACAGGCAGATTTTAAACCAAGACGACTAAAAGACGTGGCAGAATTAGTGGCTCCGCCACCACTACAAATTAGACTTTGATTAATCTCGTTTTTAGAAGAATACTCTAAAGAGAGTAAATTATTATTAACGATAAATTGTTTAGATTTAACAAAAATATCAATAGTGGCAGCACCAATAGAAATTACATCAAACATATTTGGAAGTGGCAAAAAGAAGTAATTTAGATTTGATAATAGTTTTTAATTCACTAATGGCTGGAGAGAAATTGTCGTAAACCTTTTGACTGACTTCACCAGAATAAATTTTAGTAATTGATTGATTAAAATTAATTCTTAATTCAGTATTAATATTAATTTTAACGACGCCAAGTTTTATGGCTTGAATAATCTGATCAGGGCTAATACCAGAACCACCATGAAGAGTAATAAAACGATCTTCGGGAAGTTTATTTTTAATTTTAGAAAGTAAATTTAAATCAAGACTTTCTGGAAGTTTAACGCTAATTCCATGAAGGTTACCAATAGAAACAGCCAAAAGATCGGCAGAAGTTTTAATCATAAATTCATAAGCTAGAACAGGATTAGTGAAGCTATTTAGTAAAACTTGAGTATCGACTAAATTAATATGATTAAATTCAACTTCAAAAAGAGTATTGGGGTAATGATTTTTTAAAGTATGAATAAATTTTTGACTGGTTTCTAAATTGGTAGTGTAATCCATTTTTGAGCCATCAAAATGAATCATATCAAAACCAAGGTTAACTAATTTCTCAAGACGAATTTCATCAGAAGCATGATCCATATTGAGATAAATTGGTAAGCCTTCAGTTTGAGCTCTTTTAACTAAAACAAAAAGACGTTCGGCTTGAATAAATTTATCTTCTCCAGCCGAAAGTTGAACAATACAAGGTAGACATGTCTCTCGAACTGAGTCCTCAACGGCTTGATAAATTTCAAAAGTATCAATATTAAAAGCTGGTATGGCTTTACCGGTGGCTCGATATTCGATTAAAAGTTGACGTAATGTTTTCATTTATTTTAATAATATTTTTTTGACGGCAGATAATAAATTTTCAACACCGATTCCATAATAATTATACAATTCTTGATAAGTTTTAGCTGAACGACCAAAACTATCATCAACAGCTAAATGGATAAATTTACAAGAAAGATTATTTTCTAAAATCAGAGAAGCGACAGCTTCCCCTAACCCACCATTTTTTTGATGATCTTCAAGAAAAATAAGACGTCCGGTTTTTTTAACACTTTTCAAAATAGTGGCAGTGTCGAGAGGTTTGATGGAGGAACAATTAATAATCTCGAGAGAATTTTTTTTGTATTTATCGTTTAAATTTAATTTGGCCTGAACCTGAAAAGCTTCTTCTAAAATTGGACCATAGCCAACAACAGTAATATCTTTCCCGGGTTGTAAAATGTGAGATTTACCAATAGTAAAATTTAATTTTGAATCAAAAAGATTAGGTGTGGTGGGACGAACTAAACGAACATAAGATGGTTTTTTACTGTAAGCAATAGTTTTAATAATTTTGGTGGTTTCAAGAGCATCAAGAGGTGAAAAAACTTCCATATTAGGAAGAGAACGCATTAGAGATAAATCTTCAAGCATTTGATGAGTGGCACCGAGGTCAGTACTAAGAAGACCGGCGTGTGAACCGATAATTTTAACGTTAGAATTGTTATAGCAAATTGATTGCATGATAGTATTCCAATTAATAGCGGGAGAAAAACAAGCGAAAGAGGTTAGAAAAACAGTTTTACCTGTCTTGGCTAAACCAGCAGCGACGCCAGCAGCATTAGTTTCGGCAACTCCACACTCAATAAAACGCTGAGGAAATTTTTTGGCAAAATCGTTTAAAAAGAGTGATGATTTTAAATCACAACTAACTACGTAAATGTTTTTGTTAGTTTTAGCTAATTTGATTAAGGTCTCACCAAAAGCCTGACGAATAGAATTAGTCATAGTACTGATTTGGCTTTCATATATAAAGTGTCAGAAAGATTTTTAACATCGTGATATTTAAAATTATTTTCCATAAAAGAAACTCCCTTACCTAAGGTTGTTTTTGCGATAATACAATTTGGATAATCAGATTTTTTGGCATTTTCTAGGGCAGAAATTATTTGACTAAAATTATGTCCATCAACAGTGGTAACTGTCCAACCAAATTTAATATATTTTCCAGCTAAATCATTAAGAGGCATAATTTTAGAAACTGGACCATCAATTTGAAATTGGTTAAAGTCGACAATATTAATTAAATTACCTAATTTATATTTATTAGCAAAAAGAAGTGATTCCCAAATTTGGCCTTCTTGGTGTTCTCCATCAGAAGTGAGACAAATAATTTTATGGCGAGGCTCACCAAGAGCTAACCCACAAGCAAATGATAATCCTTGACCAAGAGATCCAGAAGAATATTCAACACCAGGAACTTCGTTGGAAACATGACCTTGAAGAATAGAATCGAAGGAAGAATAAGTGTCTAATAGTCTTTTAGGAAAATAGCCAGCATTAGCTAAAATGACGTAGAGAGCTGGGGCTAAATGCCCAGCAGACAAAATAAAATGATCTCTGTTAAAATTAAAAATATTTCCAAAATAGACAGCAGTCATTAAATCGATTGACGATAGAGAACCCCCGATGTGTCCACCATTTTGATAAACCATGTCCAATAAATCATGACGAAAACTTTGGCTAACTTTTTGGAGTGGGTGCGGTTTAATAAACGGGAGCATTAATTAAGTATAAGATAAACTAAGAGAGAAATCTAATTGCGATATAATATTGAGTATCAATGGATGATTTTTATAAAAAATATTATTTAGGAGTGAAAAAATTTGTCAGTCAAAAGATAGATGATGAAGGAATTGTGGATGAATTGACTAATGATATTATGATGGCGGCAATGATGTGTCAATCAAATTTTAATGGAAAATGTAATGAATTTAGTTGGATTTGTAGTATTGCTAAACATAAAATTATTGATTATTACCGAAAGAAAAAAATAAAAATGATTTTATTTTCAATTTCAGATGAGTTTGAAGAAATTGCAGATAAAGCATTAACACCGGAAAGAGATGTCCTTAAAAATGAGTTAAAAGAGGAAATTAAAAAAACTTTTGCAGAATTAAATAAAGGATATAAGGATATTTTACGACTTAAATATATAGAGGGTTGGAAAATAAATGATATTTCAAAAAATTTAAAATTAACAACTAAAGCAGTGGAATCAAAATTAATTAGAGCAAAGAAAAAATTTAGAGAAGCTTGGGCTTATGATTAAAAAAAGAATTAAAAAAATAATAAAATTGAGCTTTTTAATAGCAGTTAGACAAATTTGGAAATTATTGTGTAATTTATATAATATAATTGAACAGCCGTTTCTAACTTTGAAAAAGTTAATATTAAAAGATAAAGATAAATCGCAAATGTTCTTGGTAGGAATATTTTTTCTAATGCCGATTTTGACTTATTCAGTAGCTAGAATTGTTTGGGATTATTACAGATTTGGGTTAATCATTAATGGATTAGGAATATTTTTTTTGATAGTTAGTGGAATTGAACTTTTAGTGTTGGGATATTTAGGATATTGGATAATGAAAGTGATAAAAAATAAATGATTTGAAGAAAGCTGACGACTAAATTAGTATGATTAAAAATACAGTGCTCAAATTTAGTAGTCAAAAAAACATGGAATTTAAAAATTTGACTGATGAAGTGACAGAATTTGTAAAAAAAACAAAAATAAAAAATGGTCAGGTATTAATTTATTCAACACATACAACTTTAGCAATTTGTATTAATGAAAAAGAAAAAGGAATTGTAAAAGATTTTAGAAATTTAATTAATCGAATTATTCCTAAAGATTCATATTATTTTCATAATGATTTAAAAATTAGAACTGAAAATTTAGTTTGTCAATCATCAGCATCTGATTGTTTAAATGGACATTCACATTGTACTCAATTATTAATGAGAAATTCAGAAACAGTACCAATTATTGACGGAAAATTGATGTTGGGAACATGGCAAAGAATTTTTGCAATTGAATTAGATTGTTGTAGACCTAGAGAAGTTTTGGTTCAAGTGATGGGAGATTAATTGGTTATTTTTTTAATCTCATCTAGAAGAGTTGGTAAAATTTCATCTTCAGGAACAGTTTTAATAACTTTACCTTTGACAAAAATTGCACCACAACCCTTACCGCCAGCAACCCCAATATCAGCTTCACAAGCTTCGCCAGGACCATTAACAACACAACCCATCACAGCAACAGTAATATGAGATTCAACACTTTTTAAAGCTTCTTCGACTTTGTTGGCTAAGGAACATAGGTCAATTTCAGTCCGGCCACAAGTGGGACAAGAAATTAATTCTGGACCACGTTGACGAAGATTTAAACTACGTAAAATGGCCCAACCAACTTTAACTTCTTCATTAACAGGAGCAGTTAAAGAAACACGAAGAGTGGCCCCAATTCCCTCTTGAAGAAGAGTGCTAATTCCAATGGAATTTTTAACAGTACCCATAAAAGAAGTACCAGCATGAGTGACTCCTAAATGAAGTGGATAATCAACTTTATTGGCTAAAAGTCGATAACCTTCAATCATTTGCGGAACATCATTAAATTTAATAGAAAGAAGAGTTTTATAAAATTTTAATTTTTCTAAAATTTGAACATGTTTTAGACAAGATTCAACGGCAGCTTGAGGAGTGGGACCATATTTTTTTAATAATTCTTTTTCAATAGAACCAACATTAACACCAATTCTGATGGGGATATTTTTTTCTTGGCAAGCTTGGACTACAGCTTTAACTTTTTCTTCTGAGCCAATATTGCCTGGATTGATGCGAACTTTATCAATCCCCTGCTTAATTGATTCAAGAGCTAATAAATAGTCGAAATGAATGTCGGCGACAAGAGGAATGTGAATCTGTTTTTTAATGGCGCTAATAGCTTTAGCTGATTCCATATCGGGAACAGCAACCCGAATAATTTCACAACCTTCTTTTTCTAGTTCTAAAATTTGAGAAACAGTAGCATCAATATTTTTTGTGGGAGTGTTACACATTGATTGAACACGAACGGGATTATCACCACCGAGAATTAAATTACCAATCTGAACTTCTTTTGATTTATATTTTTTATTCATAATTTTTAATTTCATTAACGACTTCTTCTAAAATAGATTCTGGGGTGCTAGCACCGGAACTAATACCAATTTCTTGGTGTCCAGCAAACCATTTAGGATTAATTTCGGAAGCATTGTCAATAATATAACTAACAACACCACTAGATTCGGCAATTTTTTTCAGACTGTTAGAATTGGCACTAGTTGGCGAACCGACAATAATAATTAAGCTACAACTCTTACTTAATTCAATAACAGCGTTTTGCCGATCAGTGGTGGCCTGGCAAATATGGGGAAAAATAGTGATTTGGGGATATTTGTTTTTTAAAAAATCAAAAGCTTGTTTAGTTTCGATAGTGGAAAGAGTTGTTTGAGTCATAATCAAACAATTGGCAGGATCGGAAATTTCAAGAGTAGGAACATCTTCTAAAACAACTGGAACAACAGAATAAGGATCTTCTCCAACAACACCAATAGTTTCATCGTGAGCAATATTATTACAAAGAAAAAATATCTTTTTGTTTTGACCACTAAGCTTAGTAACTGTTTGATGAGATTTTAAAACCAAAGGACAACTGGCATCAATAATAGTTAGACCCTTAGCAATGGCTTGATTAAAGATTAAAGGAGGAGCACCATGAGCTCGAATAATAACGATAGAACCCCGAGGAATTTCATCAATAGATTGGACTGTTTTTATTTTTAATTCAGATTCCAACCAATCGACCACATGTTGATTATGAACAAGTTCACCTAAAAAATAAATTTTTTCAGAATATTTTTCAGCTGCATCTCTGGCTAAATCAATGGCTCGATTAATGCCGAAACAAAAACCATGAGGAACAGCAATATGAATGGACATCTTGGCTTATATTATACCTAAAAGAATATAATTAACTTAAGAAAAGATGAAAAAAATACTTAAATGGAGAAATTTAGGATGGATACTAGCAATAATTTTATTTCTAATTTTAATTTCAAAAGGTGAAAAAGAAGATAAGATAACAGAAAATAATTTAGAAAAATTAACCCCAACAGAAATTGTTACCCCAACTGAATCGATAAAAAATGATTTGTTTTTAGTGACAAAAGTAATTGACGGCGATACCATAATGGTAAAAATTAATAATGAAGAAAAATCGATTAGATTAATTGGGATTAACACTCCAGAAACAAATGAATGTTTCGGAAAAGAAGCGACAGAAAGAATGAAAGAATTAGTGGAGAATAAAAAAGTGAAATTAGAAGCAGATGGAACTCAAGATGATAAAGATAAATATGACCGATTGTTGCGATATATTTATTTGGAAGATGGAACTTTTGTGAATGAACAATTAATAAAAGATGGACTGGCTAAAGAATATACTTACAAAATTGCTTATAAATTTCAGATCGAATTTAAATCTGATCAAAAATCGGCTGAAGAGGAAAAAATAGGATTATGGACAACAGATGTTTGTAAAAATTTAACAACAGTGACGCCAACAAAAACAATTTTAACAACTGAAAATTTAAATTATAGTTGTGATTGCAGTAAAAGTTGTACTGAAATTAATTCGTGTGAAGAAGCTTATTATCAATTAAATAATTGTGGTTGTAGTAAAAGAGATAGTGATGGAGATGGTGTGCCTTGCGAAAGTTTGTGTAATTAAAAAGGAAAAGGCAGGTATACATCTTGAGGTTTATTTCAAAATGCAGTGACCTGCCAGTTTTTTGCACGATTAAAAAATAATTAAAAAATAACGGTGGCAATGATTACGGTTGCGATGATTATAACGATTACAATAACAATCACCGCCCAATTAGCACCTTCTCCAAATCCTTGATTAAGTCCTTCTTCCGTTCTTTTGAGGACTTCTCCCAAGCTGTTTGGATTATCTTTGTCGACGTAATACATGGTGTATTCATCCTTTCTTTTTTTTATTTTTTATAAAATGTGCGAAATTTATTGAACTAATTAATTTAATTATTTAGTTTATAAATTATGGTATTTTATCAAAATTAAGGCAAAAAGTCAAATTATAGGATAGATTTAGATTTAAGAGACGCGGATGGGAGTTGGACCCATCTAGACAGTTTTGCAGACTGTTGTCTAACCGCTTGACTACCGCGTCATATTTAGAGTAAGCCTATTTTATCAAAAAACCCTCCAATTAAGGAGGGTTTTAATTGATTAAGATTTACTCCGATGTTGGCTAAAGCCTCATCGGAGTAAATCGTATGAGAAGCTCATCACATCATTCCGCCCATGCCACCCATTCCGGACATATCTGGAGATGGATTGGATTTTGGTTCTAGAACATCGGTGATTAAAACATCAGTGGTTAAAATCATTTGACCAACAGAAACAGCGTTGGTAAGAGCAGTCTTAGTGACTTTGGCGGGGTCAAGAATACCAAACTTAAGCATGGAACCCATTTTACCCGTGGCAGCATTATATCCATAATCTGATTTTAGATCATCTTTAACGTGATCTTTAATCAAATTAAAGATGTAACCAGCATCTTCGCCACAATTTTGAGCTAACATTCTGACAGGCTGTTCGAGGGCATATTTTAAAATATCAATTCCAACCTGTTCTTCATTTGAATCAGTTTTAATAAAATCGAGTTTTAAAGAAGCTTTAAGCAAGGCAACTCCGCCACCTGGAAGAATTCCTTCTTCAACGGCAGCTTTAGTAGCTTCGATGGCATCTTTAACTCGTTCGAGCCTTTCTTTCATTTCAACTTCAGTAGCGCCACCAACTTGAAGAACAATAGCACCACCAACTAATTTAGCAATTCTTTCTTGAAATTTTTCTTTATCGTAATCAGAGTCAGTTTTGGAAAGTTGAGTACGAAGTTGAGAAACACGAGCCTTAATTTCTGATTCATGACCAGCTCCACCAATAATTCTGGTTTTGTCTTTATCGGAAGTAATTGAATCAGCGTGGCCGCAATATTCAGATGGCTCAGCAGTATCAAATTTAATCCCAAGATCTTCAGAAATCACCATGCCACCGGTTAAAACAGCAATGTCTTCAAGCATAGCTTTTCGACGATCACCAAAACCTGGAGCTTTAACAGCTAAAATATTGAAAGTTCCACGAATTTTGTTGACAACCAAAGCCGCGAGAGCTTCGCCGTCAATATCATCGGCAATAATGACAATATTTTTGGTTAATTTAACTAATTTCTCTAAAAATGGCAAAAAATCTTGAAGAGAACTAATTTTTTTATCGGTAATAACAATATAAGGATTATCGATGACAGCTTCCATACTTTCAGTATTGGTAGCAAAATAGGCAGATAAAAAGCCTTGATCAAATTCCATGCCAGAGGTTTCTTTGGTTTCCAACCCAAGACCTTTCCCTTCTTCAGCAGTAATTAAACCATCTTTACCAATTTTAACCATAGATTCGGCTATTTTTTTACCAATTTCAGCATCACCAGCAGAAATAGTAGCGACTTTTTCAATTGATTCTTGATCATCTGGTTTAATTTCTTTTTTCATTTTATCGAGTTCTTCGATAATAATTTGAAGACCTTTTTCTAAACCTTTTCTAATAATCATAGGATTAGCACCGGCAGTGACATTTTGAAGTCCTTTTTGAACAATAGCCTGAGCTAAAACAGTGGCAGTAGTGGTACCATCACCAGCAATATCATTGGTCTTACTGGCAGCTTCTTTAATTAATTGAGCACCCATATTTTCATAAGGATCTTGAAGTTCAATTTCTTTAGCCACAGAGACACCGTCATGAAGAACGGTTGGACCGCCCCATTTTTTATCGATGGCAACATTTCGGCCTTTTGGACCAAGAGTAGTAATGACAGCATTAGCTAGAATGTTAACTCCATTTAAGATTGATTGTCGAGCATCTTGCCCGAATTTTAGTTGTTTTGACATAAATATTTATCTTAATTAATAACTATTTAATAATAGCCATAATGTCGTCGAATTTTAATAATAATAAATCGACACCATCTTCTTTGTATTCTTTTCCACCCCATTCTTTATAGACAATAATATCCCCGATTTGAACTGGTGATAAAATTTCTCGACCATCATTATAAACGGCACCACCAACAGCTAAGACTTTTCCTTGTTGTGGTTTTTCTTGATGATTTTCTGGAAGAACTATTCCGGAAGCAGTGGTTGTTTCATGTTTCTGTGGCTCGATTAAAAGAAAACCAGCGACTGGATGAATTTTGGTCATAAATTTAAAATAAAAATAAATTAATAATTATCAGTCTAATTGAGTGACTGCTAATATTATAACTAGATGGTTTATTAAATCAAGGTGTAAAACCCTCTATCCTGCAGGCATCTCTATTGACAAGGAGGCTTTAGTTTTTTATTGGTAAAATAAATAAATGAAATTGGAAAAATGTAAAATTTTTGGGAAATATGTGTTCAATTATTTGCCAGATGATAAATATGTGGGACAGAGAATTGCTTTAGAAAAATATGAACCATATTTGACAAAATTAATGTTATCTAAAATAAAAACTGGAGATGTTATTTTAGATATTGGAGCTAATATCGGTTATTATGCGGTTTTATTTGCTGACAAAGTTGGAAAGAAAGGAAAAGTAATTGCGATTGAACCGGATCCAATTAATTTTGAAATTTTACAAAAAAATATTAAAAATAATAAATTATTTAATGTGGTGGCGGTACAAGCGGCAGTAGGAAATGAAAATAAAAAAATGGAGATTTATGAATCGAAAGAAAATTATGGAGATCATAGAATGTGGGGAAACGGGCCGACTAAACCTGTTTTTTGTCGAAGACTGGATGATTTATTAAAAGAATTGGAATATAAAAAAATTGATTTTATTAAAATGGATGTCCAGGGATTTGAAACAGAAGTAATTGAGGGTGGAAAAAATATGATTGAAAAAAATAAACCAATTATTTTTTTTGAATATTGGCCATGGGGAAATAAAAAGGCTGGATCTGATATTAAAAAAATGATGGACTTTTTTAGAAAAATTTATAAAAAAATATTTTTTGTGGATGAATATATTCAGATCCACTTCCCGGTTTCTCAAAAATTTTTGGATAAAAAATATAGTGATAAAAATGAGGGTGATTATGGAAATTTATGGGTGAAAAGTAAGATTTATTTTAATGACAGAATCAGTCAGTTTAGTAGTTTTTGGGTAAAAAAGTTTATTAAAAGAATTCTAGGAAAAGACGAGACTTAAAAAAAACTTTTAGTTGAAAAAAAGAAAGGGTAAGAATTTTCTGGTTCATTTTCAATAAACCATTTCCCAGCGTAATAATTTTCTGGTATATCTCGTGGTTGCATAAGGTAACCTTCATAAATCATGACATCAGGAATAGATACTGATGAATTTTCAGAAATATAAGTTTTGGTAAATTTTATTGTCTTTCCAGAATCTAAAAAACTACCTTTAATAATAGCAGTACCTAAACAATCTTCGATTTTTCCATTAAAACTATTATTTTTATTTTCTTTAAAATATATTTCAAATATTCCGGCTTTGTTCGATTTAGATTTATCAGGGATATTGGTTTCAAAATTACCAATAAAATCTGGATTTTGATTAGGCAAAATTCGACCTAATTCTTTAGCATAAATAAATCTTTGATTAATTTCTGAAATTAATGATTGATTTGAAAAACTTCTTTCAAGATTGTTCATATAATTGGTATTATATACCATATAAATCTGTATAAAACAGAAACAAAATTAAGAAAATGTTTTTGGGTTATAATTAGTTTGTATGTCAAAAATAAAATATATATATGCAAGAGAAATTTTGGCTAGTGGCGGAGCCCCAAGTTTAGAAGTTACTGTCACATTAGAAAGTGGAGCTATTGGAGAAGCATCGGTTTCTTATGGAGCTTCTGCTGGATCAAAAGAAGCAACTGTCCTTTTAGACGGAGATAAAAAAAGGTATAACGGTAAAGGAATGTTGAAAGCGGTTAGAAACATTAATGAAATAATTGGTGATAGTTTGACTGGAGTTGAAGCCGAAAAACAAAGAGAGATTGACGAAATTATGATTGGTTTAGATGGGACAGAAAATAAATCAAATTTTGGAGGAAATGCAATGTTAGGGGTAAGTTTGGCAATATGTCGAGCACAGGCTAATGAAGAAAAAATACCACTTTATAAATATTTAAGAAAAGTTTATATGGTTGGAGATATTGGATGGAAATTACCAAAACCAATGATTGTAATGATTGAAGGTGGAAAACATGCTGATGAAACCACTGATTTACAAGAATTTATGGTGGGAGCTATTGGTAATAAAACTGCGGCTGAAAATGTACGAATGGAAATGGAAATTTATAGCGCTTTGAAAAATATTTTAAAAGCAGAAAAATTATCAACTAATGTGGGTAATGAGGGGGCTTTTGCTCCAAATGGAATTTCATCAAACGAAAAACCAATTGAATATTTAACTCAAGCAATTATAGACGCTGGATATGTTCCAGGAATGGATGCAGGAGTGGGAATTGATGCAGCTGCTAGTGAATTTTATAATCAAGAAACTAAAAAATATGAATTAAAATTGGAAGAAAAAAAATTAACTTCTGAAGAATTGATTGATTATTACAAACCTTGGATTGAGAAATATAAAATTGCCACAATGGAAGATATGTTGTCTGAATTTGATTGGGATAATTGGCCAAAAATGGTAGAAGCTATTGGAGGAAAATTCCCCTTAATTGCTGATGATTTAACTGTTACTAACGTTAAATTATGGCAAAAAGCAATTGATATGAAAGCGGCCACGGCTATTTTAATTAAATTAAATCAAGCCGGAACTTTAACTGAAACTATGGATTGTTGTTTGTTGGCTAATAAATATAATTTAATGACGATGCCAAGTCACCGAGGTGGTGGTGAAACTAATGATACTTTTATGGTTGATTTAGCAGTAGCAGTGGGATCGGTTTATATAAAAGTTGGACCAACTCGAGGAGAAAGAGTTTGTAAATATAATAGATTAATGAGAATTGAAGAAGAACTTAAAAATTTATAAAAAAAATATGGCAAAAATATATTTATTTAGACATGGACAATCAGAATTTAATTTAAAGAAAATTTTTACTGGTTGGATGGATGCTAAATTAACAGAATTAGGAGTCGAACAGGCCAAAAATTTGGGTGAAATGTTAAAAGATAAAAAAATAAATTTAGCCTATGTTTCAAGATTATCTAGAGCTAAAAATACTTTAACTGAAGTTTTAAAATTTCATCCAGAATGTAAAGAAATAATTATTGATGATCGAATGATTGAAAGATCTTATGGAAATTTAGCTGGTTTAGGACATGAAGAAACAATTGCTAAATATAGTCAAGAACAATTTGATAAATGGCATCGAGGTTGGAATGATCGACCACCCGAAGGTGAATGTTTTGCTGATGTGGAAATTAGAGTGCAATCTTTTATTGATGATTTAAAAACTAAGTATGCTGGTCAAAATATTGGAATTGCCATTTCGGCTCATGGAAATTCGATTAGATTATTTAGAAAAATAATGGAAAAAACAACACCAGAAGAAGCGAGTAATTGGATAATCCCCTACGATCAATATTTTGAATATGAAATTTAAGATAAACATCTTAGCACCGGCGGGGAATTGGGAGTCATTAAGAGCGGGAATAAAGGCTGGAGCTGATGAAGTATATTTTGGAATTGGAAATTTAAACATGAGAGCGGCTGGAGCCAATAATTTTTCTGTTAATGACTTAAAAGAAATTGGTCAAATTTGTAAAGATAAAAAAATAAAATCTTGGGTAACCTTAAACACGGTAGTTTATGATGAGGAAATTGAGGAAATTGAAAAGATTCTAGATGAAATTAAAAAGGCGGAAATTACAGGCATTATTGCATCTGATTTGGCAGTTATAAAAGCAGCAAATAAAAGAAAAATAGAAATTTGTGTATCGACTCAAATGTCAGTATCTAATTTAGAAACTATAAAATTTTTGAGTCCTTGGGTGAATAGAATTGTGTTGGCTAGAGAATTAAATTTAGAGCAAATTAAAAAGATAACTGATGAAATTAAAAATAAAAAAATTAAAGGGTCTAATGGTAAATTAATTGAAATTGAAGTGTTTGGACATGGAGCAATGTGTGTGGGAATTTCGGGTCGATGTCAAATGAGTTTGTATTATCATAATTTATCGGCCAATCGAGGAAAATGTGTACAAATGTGCAGAAGAAAATATGAAGTTAAAGATATAGATAGCGGGAAAGAAATGGTTTTAGAAAATAATTTAATAATGAGCCGAAGTGATTTATGTACAATTGGACTTTTGGATAAATTAGTAAAAACTGGAATATCAACAATTAAAATTGAAGGAAGAGCTAGGTCGGCTGATTATGTAGACACAGTAGTGAGAATTTATAAAAAAGCATTAAATTTAATTACCGAAAATAAATATACAAAAACAGAAAAAGAAAAATTACTGAAAGAATTAAAAACCGTTTTTAATCGCGGATTTTCTACTGGATTTTACATGGGAAGGTCGACCGAAGAATGGGCTATTGGGGAAAATAATTTGGCAACAGAAACAAAAATATTACTAGGAAAAATTGAACATTTTTATTCAAAAATTAAAGTTGCAGAAATTAAATTAACAAAAGTTAATAGAGTACAAAATGGCGACAATTATATGATAATTGGTCCAATCACTGGTGTTATTAGAAGTCAATTTAGTGAGATAAAAATGGATGGAAATATCTTAACTTTTAAAACTGAAGAAAAAATAAGGAAAAATGATAAATTGTTTTTTCTTGAGAAAAAATAAATAATTTGCCAAACGGGATAATATTACGGTTAGTTGTTATAATCAAAATTATGGATAATAATAAAAAAATCGGATTAGCCTTAGGTTCTGGAGGAGGAAGAGGTCTGGCTCATATAGGAGTAATTAAATCTTTAATAAAAAATAATATCTCGATAGATTTTATTGCTGGAAGCAGTGTTGGTGCAATTATTGGTGGGTTGTACGCGGCTACTGGCAACATTGAAGAAGTTGAAAAAATTGCTAATGATGTTAATTTTAAAAAATTACTAAAAACTATCTTTCAAAAAAGTTCTGGTAAAGATTCTGTTTTAAATAAAAAATTTAATCTTTTTTTTAAAAATATTATTGGTGATGTTAGAATTGAGGATTTAAAAATTCATTATTGTGCCGTTGGTAGTGATTTAATAACAGGAAAAGTTGTTATTTTAGATAAAGGAAGTTTAATAAATGCGATGAAAGCAAGTTGTGCAATTCCTTTATTATTTAAACCAGTCAAAATTGATGATAAATATATTTTTGATGGAGGAATGATATCTCCAATTCCAGTGGAAGTTGTTAAGCAGATGGGGGCAGAAAAAATTATTGGAGTAAGTTTATATGGTGGAATTTTTCCTATAAAATTGGCAAAAAATAAAAAAATGACAAAAATTAGAGCTGGAATGCTTTCAAGATTTTTATCGTTAAAAAAATTAGCCGATATTGATTTATTATCAGCTGATGTTTCATTAGAATTGAATATTCCCGGAGAAGATTATGGAATTTTTAAAAAATTTTTCAGCAGTCAAAAATTAATCAATTTTGGGTTTGAAGAAACCGAAAAAATAATTAAGGATAAAAAAATAACAAGCTGATTGTGATAAGCTGATCTATGAAAATAATTAGAAAAATATTAAAAAGTTTTTTGAATTTTGTAATGTTAACTGCGTTAGTTCATATTGGAGTACTGGTTTTTACTTCTATTAAAAATGGCAATATAAAATTTTTGAACTACTTTCAAATTTTGGGGTTAACTGAATTTTGGCCAAAAATTACAAAAGGATGGGTAAGTGATTTGATTTCAATACTAATAATGGTGTCAATAGTGAGTGGATTTGCGATAATGTCTTTGAGAAAAAAGACAGTAAAAGTAAAAAATACTGAATTGTTGTGATGAAAAAAGTTATTTTAACTTTTTAAAAATATTTTTAATCCAAAATTTTTTGAAAAATGGAATGGAAAGAGTTGATAATAAAAACCCCATAGTTGGGACAATTGCATTGATAAATGGTTTAGGTAAATTGGCAAATTTGAAAAATAAAACAATAATAAAATAAGTTAAAACAGCAATTAATATCTTCCGAAAAGAACTGGTTTTCTAGACTTTATTAATTTCAACTTTAGAATTTCTAATTTCTATTTTTTCGATCTCCTGCTCTATTTTTTTTAGATTATCCATAATTAGTGAATTAATATATTTTTTATTGACACAAGACCATTTTATTTTCGGGCAAGAGAAATTGACGAGATGGTTTTAATTCGTCAATAAATTCTGGTGTGTGGCTGACAACAATCATGGCACCTTGATAAAATTTTAGAGCTTCGAGAATTAATCTTTGAGAAAGAACATCAAGATAAGTGGTTGGTTCGTCTAAAATTAAAAGATTGTAATTTTTAGCCAAAAGAGTGGCAATAGAAAGACGGGTTTTTTCACCACCAGAAAGTGTGGCAACTTTTTGAAAAACTTTTTGTCCAGGGAATAAAAATCGACCAAGCAAACAGCGAAGTTGTTGTTCTGTCATTTCACATTTATCTTTAACTGTTTCCAAAAGATTTTTATTCATATCAAAAGTTTCGAATTCCTGTGAATAATAGCCAATTTTCAATCTTTCATCTTTGATAATTTCGCCAGAATCTAGAGCTAACATTCCCATTAAAATTTTAATCAAAGTACTTTTACCAGCACCATTTTGACCCATTAAAGCAATTCTTTCACCGCGTTTAATGTCGAAATTGATATCTGTCAAAATCTTTTTATCACCGTAAGATTTAGATAAATTTTTAACCATTAAAGGTACTTCCCCTACCCAAGTTGGCTCAGGTAATTGAATACTAATTTTTTTAGCAGCTGGCGGCATTTCTGGAAGAGCTTCAACTAATTTTTCAATTCTTTTTTGTAAATTGAGTTTTTGACGAACACCTTTTTCAGAGCGATTACCAGAAATTCTAATTAAGCCTTTTTTCATTTCGATAATGCGCCTTTCTTGAGTATGAATTTGATTAACTAAAAGAGTTTCTCTTTCTCCTTTTAAATTAACATAATTAGTGTAATTACCATTATATTCAGTAATTTGTTTGGTTCGTTTATCAACTTCGATAATTTTGTCAATGTTTCGATCTAATAATTTTAAATCGTGAGAAATAATAATTAAGGTTTTTGGAAAACGTCCTAAAAAATTCATAATCCATTTTTTACCTTCGATATCTAAAAAATTAGTTGGTTCATCTAGAAGCAAAATGTCTGGTTCAGAAATTAATGCTCGAGCGATGGCTAATTTAGTTTTTTGACCACCACTTAAAACTTGAGGTTTTCCTTCGAGAGATAGTTTTTCTAATTCTAATTTGGAAAGCATTTTTAAAAGTTCGTAATCTTGTTTTTGCCAATAAGGATCTAAATAATCACGGATAGTTTTGGCTTGCTCCATTTTCTCATCACGTTTAACTTCTTGAGGAACAGACATAACATCACCAACAATTTCAAGACTGCCGTCATCGATAAAATCTTGCCCTGTAAGTAAATTAAACAGAGTTGATTTACCGGAACCATTGGCTCCAACAACACCAACCTTACTATTTTTTGGCACAAAAAAAGATGCACCTTCAAAGATGTTTTCTTTACCATATGAATAAAATATATTTTTTGCCAAAATCATCTTACGATTGTATCATTTTGTGGGTAAATATGGAAAAAATTGATTGGCGGAGGATAGAGGATTCGAACCTCTGCGGGCTTTCGCCCACACGCTTTCGAGGCGTGCGCCATAAACCACTCTGCCAATCCTCCATCTGATTAAGTGCGCCCACGGAGAATCGAACTCCGATCAACGGTTCCGCAAACCGCTATTCTATCCATTAAACTATAGGCGCCAGTTATTGAGTGAATTATATCAAATAAAGTCTATTTTTCCTTTTTTTCTCTTTTTTCCCAAGGCATTTTGTCATTCCACCATTTAGATAATTTATCAACAAAATTGGGCGATGATTCCACAAGAGGTAATTTTTTTAAAATAATTTCTTTTAATTTATCTTTATCTTCTTCTTTAATAACAAATGAAATTTGTCGAGGCAATCTTAAATTGGTTTCAAATTCTAAAAGTTCAGTATCAAGACTTTTTCTGAACCAAAATCTTAATAAAATATCCCAACTATATTTGGAATCACCAAAACTGATTCCCCTATTGGTAATTTTATATTTAGCAATTTGAGGAGGAACAGTGGAAAGAACATAATATAAAAATAAAACGGAAACCAAAGCAACAATTAGAAAAAATTCTTTAATGAAAAATAAAACTACTGAAAATAGGACTAAAATTGCAATGGCGGTAATCCAAAAATCTTTATCTCTTTTTTTAAAAGCTCTTTCTGAAGCTTCCCATTCTAATAAAGTTTTTTCTTCATTAGTATCTTTGATAATTTTATCAACTGCTTTGATTTTTTTCTTCATTGCTTTAATTCTAAAGCATTTGGGAAAAATTTGATATACTAAAGCACCCAATTGGAAGGGTGCGGCGAATGGTAAGCCACGAGTTCGCTAAACTCGCGCCAGAAATGACATGCAGGTTCGACTCCTGTCCCTTCCGCCAGTTTTTGAAATGGCTGATAAAGTTGATGCTAGAATGATCTATGAGATTTGATTTTAGAAAGATAAAACCTTTGGATATGTTGCTGGTTTTGATAATTTCGATACTTTGTTACTTGACTTTTTTTCACCACTTAAATGAATTTACGATTAGAATTTGGGATGAAGGAAGAAACGCGATAAATGCCTTGGAAATGTTGAAAACCCATAATCCGATCGTAACTTATTTTAATAATGCTCCGGATATGTGGAACACTAAACCTCCCCTTCACATTTGGATAGTAATGGCAATGTATAAAATTTTTGGAGTTAATGAATTGGCTTTGAGATTGCCATCGGCGATATCGGCGACTTTAGTAGTTTTATTAATTTTTTTATTTGGATTAAAAGTTTTAAAAAATAGATGGATAGGTTTTTTGGGCTCATTGATAATATTGTCGAGTATGGGTTTCCCTGATCTGCATATCGGACGTACTGGAGATTATGATGCATTATTGGTGTTATTTATATTTTTAGGGGTATTGTCATTTTTTATATATCTTGAAAAGAAGATAAATAAATATTTATATTTTTCGGGATTATTTTTTATATTGGCAGTATTAACAAAAGGAGTGGCGGGATTATTGATTGTTCCAGGAATAATTTTGTATGTTTTATTGTCGGGTAATTTAATTAAATTAATTAAAAATAAATCATTTTGGAAAACAATATTATTATTTTTACTGACTGTTGGTGGTTATTACTTAGGTAGAGAATTTTTAAATCACGGATATTTGGCAGCGGTGTGGAAAGAGGAAATTTGGTCAAGAAGTCAAAATAATTTGGGAGCAAATGGAAATGATTTTTGGTATTACTGGAAATTTTTTGCCAATTTTAGGTTCCAAAAATGGATATATTTTGTGCCGATTTCTATTATTATTGCCTTGATTACTAAAAACAAAACTACAAAAAGATTTATATTATTTTCTTACCTTATTAGTATTTCTTACTTTTTGATTATTTCTAAAACTGGGACAAAACAGATGTGGTATGACTCTCAACTTTATCCATTTATGTCATTATTAGTGGCAATAACCTTAGTGGAAATTATTAATAAAATACCTTTTTTACTCCGAGTTTTTCCAATTTTAATATTATGTTTTTACATGCAAAGATATATTCGAACAAACATTGCTTACATTAATAGACCTGACTTAGAAAAGTCAGATGCTTGTTTAAAATATGGATATTTGTTTCGAGATAAAACAATAGACAAAACTGGTTTTATTGGAGTTCATAAAGCTGATTGGTGTACTCCGATAAATTTTTATCTGGAAAAAGAAAATCTTGTTCGAAAAGAGATATCGCAATTAAAATTTGGCGATAAAGTGTTTACTTGTGACAGTATAACTTTTAATGAAATTAAAGAAAAATATAGTATCGAGATAATTTTTGATAATAGAGATGGGTGTTTGGGTTTTGAAATTAAGTTATAAGGACAGAAGGGTGCCAGACCTCACTGCTCCGCAATTCCACTGGTCTCATAAGGATTATACAAATCTAATTTGTCTTTTTGTTGGATAAATAGAAGATATATAAAATAATTTTACGAGCATTAGTTCTTCCTTGCTAATATACCCAACAGCCTACCACGACTATAAATCTTGAATGTTAATATGCATTGCTTGTAGCAACGGGCAGTTCCTCATATAATAATGGTAACGACTGAAAGAAAGGAGGTTATCCCTAATGTTAAACAAAAATATTAAAGCAATCAGAAAATCAAAAGGACTTTCGCAAGAAGAACTTGCTATCAAGCTGAATGTGGTGCGACAAACAATCTCTAAATGGGAGCAAGGATTGTCAGTTCCTGATTCTGATACGTTAATCTCCATATCGGAAGTACTTGAAACACCCGTAAGCACTTTGCTTGGGGAAACTGTTATTGAGTCGAAAGTTAATGACTTAAAAACGATTACCGAAAAACTGGAGATTATAACCTTACAACTTGCACAAAGGAAGACCATGAGAAGAAAAATACTTCATTGGCTATTTATCTCATTGTGTACTGTCATAGTAACAATTTCTGCGGTCTTAATAGTATTAAATAGTCCTTACTTAATTTGGAATTATAATGACTCTGAAACCATCGTTTTCGGAGTAGCTTTTCACGCATTTGAATGGCTGTTTGTCAGATTAGCACCGATTATCCTTATAGGGGCAATCATTGGAATTTTCTCGACACGGAAGAAAATATAAAACTTCTCTATTTTTGGGTACATTTCAGACTTCAAAATTCCAATATATATGAAAGTTTTAATGCTCTCCTATAAAAATATCAACTATTTGTTGTTGACATAGCCTTTTATTTAAAACAATTCTTTAATGTTCATTTTCAAGACTTTGGCTATTTTTTCTAATAATTCGGTTGACAGAGTATTTCTTACCTGCTCATTTAGGCATAAAAGTTGATAAAATAAGACAGTGGGTGATATGGGTATTATAAGGGCAGAATGGTTCTAGACCCACATGCTCCTTTTATCCTGTCTTTCCATGTAATTTACATGTAGTATAGCTACAAATCCCTAACTTTCCCTTTTACTCTTCGTAATCAACTCCAATGATTTTTCAAAGGATTCGGCAGTTTCGACCGAACCATTATTCACAAAATAAATTTCATCAGCTTTTTTGATGGTATTCAGACGGTGGGCAATAATTACTTTGGTAGTTTGTTCTGGTAATTTATCGATAATGGTTTGTAATAAGCCCTCAGTGATCGTATCAATATTGGCCGTGGCTTCATCCATAATCAACAATTCTGGTCGTCTAATGATGGCTCTGATAAAGGAAATCAATTGTTTTTGACCAAGACTAATTGTCTCTGTTGTTGGGGTAATTGGTGTATCTAAACCCTGATCAAATTTATTAATCAAAACTTCCAAATCTAAATCTTTCAATGATTTTTTCAATTTATTTTTTGAATAAACTACAAACTCTGGATTTCCATAAACAATATTTTCTCCCACTGTCCCTGTAAATAAATATTGCTCTTGTAAAATAAATCCTATCTTTTTAGATAATTCATCGTAATGATACGTTCTAATATCTTTTCCTTCCAAATAAATCTTCCCTTTTTGTGGATCATAAAGTCGTGACATCAACGATGCTGTGGTACTTTTTCCTCCGCCAGTTGGCCCAACAATGGCATAAGTTTTGCCGTAACCAAAATTAAAATTAATATTTTTCAAAATCCATTTACTCTCGTCATATTTAAAACCAACATCATCAAAACACATAATCGAATTAGTTTTTTTAAAAGCATCCTCTGGCAACACTGGCATATCTGAATCCAAATGTAATATCTCAAAGATTCTGTTCCATCCCGCCAATGCCACTTGCGCCGAAGCCAAAATACTTGCCATTTGTCTTAGTGGACTATAAAATCGATCTGTATAACTCAAAAAACTAATCAATAAACCCACTGTAAATTGTCCCTGGCTTATCAAAAAAATTCCATAAATCAAAACTAATAAAACTGCCAAATTACCAGAAAAATCATACATTGGTCCAGAAATATTATTGGCGACACCTGACCTCACTGAATAATTAAAATTATCAGTATTTACTCGATTAAAATTTTCTCGAAAGTAATCTCGTCGATCAAAAGCCACCATTACTTTAAAATTATTTAAACTTTCAGAAATCTCCGCCGACAAACTGCCTAAAGATTGCAAACTTATTCGATTTCTTCTACTAATCCACGGAGTAATTAAATAAGTCACTATAAATAGAGTAAAAGCCGAAGCTAAAGTCACCAGTGCCAGTTTCCAATTAATAAAGAAAATAAAAGCACCGATTCCAATCATGGTAAAAAAATTGCCGGCAAATTGGTTTAATTGTTGTGAAAAAAAATGATTTAATTTATCCGTATCGTTATTGATACGAGAAATCAAATCCCCCAATTTATTTTGATTAAAAAAAGCTAATGGCAAAGATTGAATTTTTTTAAATAATGCCTGTCGCAGTTTAAATAAAATATTTTGTCCAATAACACCCATGGTCCTGGTCTGAACAAAATTAGAAAAAAAACCAACCATATAAATTCCCAAGATTACTAAAGAATATCTTGTTAAATTTCCCAAATCTTTATTTTTAATGAAATCATCAACCGCTTTTCCTAAAATAAAAGGTGTAGCAATACTAACCGTTGAATTAATAATTATCGCAAAAAAAGAAATAATCAATTTAAATTTCTCATCGCTTAAAAACCCTAAAAATTGTTTCCCCAATTTAAAGAAACTCAATTTTTCTCTATTTTTAACATCGTAGATTTTTAGAGAATAGTTGGTCATGTGGTCGACATTTGTGAATTATAAATTTGTTGATATTCTTTTGATGTTTTAAGTAATTGTTTATGTGTTCCCATCGCCAAAACTTCTCCTTCCATAAATAAAATTATTTGATCATAACCCACCACTGATGAAATTTGCTGAGTAATCAAAATTTGAGTCAAATTAGGATAATTTTTAGCTATATTGGCAAATATTTTATTTTCTGTATCTTTATCTACTCTAGCTGTAAAATCATCCAATAATAAAATTTTTGGATTCACTGCCAAGGCTCTGGCTAAAGTTAATCTTTGTTTTTGTCCACCTGATAAATTATTTCCACGCTCAGCAATTTTAGTATTAATTCCATTTGGTAATTTTTTAATGAAATCTTTTAATTCTGCTGTTTCTACTGCTTTATCAATATTCGACTTGTCTAAAATATTTTTAAAATTAATATTTTCCATAATCGTCGTATTAAAAATCGAACTGTCTTGAAACACTAAACCAATTTGATCCGATAAACATTTTTGACAATAGTTATTTAGGGTAATATCATCAATTAAAATTTTTCCCGAAGTTGATGGTAATAAACTTGATAATAAATAAAGTATTTGGGTTTTCCCCGCTGCTGTTGGACCCAAAATTGCCGTTCTTGAATGGGCTTTAATTTTAAAAGAAACATTTTTAAGAATTTGCTTACTACCAATATTTAAATTGACTTTTTGAAATTCAATATCGCCTTTAATTTCTCGACTAATATCGCCATAAAGATTAGTTTCTTTTGCATCTAAAACTTGTGCCACTCTCTCATAAGACACTCCAGCTCTAGCCAAAATATTACTGATAAATCCCAAAATCAAAATTGGAAAAATCAACATTGACACATAACTCAAAAACGCCGATAAATTTCCAATCGTAAATGTTCCGTTGATTATTGATCGCCCCCCCACCAATAGAATAACTACCACGGCTACATTGGCAATAATACTAATTAAAGGAATCAATGCCGAAAATAATTTAAGAATCGCTAATCCATTATCTTTCGCATCTTCACTGACTGTATCAAATTTTTGTAATTCATTACCCTGCGAATTCAAAATTCTAATTAAAGACGAAGCAATAATACTTTCATTAATAGTTTTATTAAGCCGATCAATAATAGTCTGCGATCGAATAAAATATTTATGAATTTTTTTAAAAGTAAAAAAGAAAATAACCCCAATAATTGGAACAATAATTAAAACTAATAAAGCCAATTGCCAATTTATTGATAAAAGTAATCCAGCCGCTCCCAACAAAATAATTATTGAAGAAAATATTTGGACCAAGCCCTGCGAAATTGCCATTTTAATATTGTCCACGTCGGCAGTCAAAATCGTCAGTAATTTTTCCGGAGTAATTTGGACAATAAAAGAAAAAGGTTGTTGAGAAATTTTAGTAATTAATTGAGTTCGCAAATCTTTGGCAATTTTTTCCGATAAATAAGTTTGCAAAATAGTTTGCATTGCCGCAAAAACTAAAATTAAAACCGTAATCAATAAAAAAAATCCTAAGTAATTTGTTAAATTAAATTCAGGATTATGAAAAGTATCCAAAACCGCTGCTGTTATCTTTGGAATAACCAAACCTAATCCATTGTTCCCTAAACTAAAGGCTAAAATACCGATAATAAACCAGATGTATGGTTTTGCTAATGCCAATAATTTTCTATTATTATTTGTTGATTTATTTTTTTTCATTAACAGATCTAGTATATCAATATTATTATTTTCTCTATTTATACTTACATATATATAAAAAATATAATAATAATAATCTAATTGATGATTTTAAAAATTAATTTTCCTTGAACTTTAGACCATATTTATATTGTCTTGTATAGATTATGTTATAATAAATTGTGTCAAATATAAATGTACCAACTATCTTTGAAAATTTTTCTGCCGTTGTCCCTTCTTACAATGAAAATCCTCGTTTTGTAAGAGTTGTTATGGAATTATTAAAAATTCCTCAAATGGGTGAACTTATTTTTGTAGACGATGGGAGTACTGATGATACAGAAGAAGTAATTAAACAATTTGAAATTGATAAACGTTTTATTTATATTAAATTGAATAAAAATAAGGGTAAAGGTTTTGCTTTAAAAACTGGTGTTAAAAAAGCAAAGAATGAAGTGATTCTATTTTTAGATGCTGATTTAGGTAATATTACTAGTCAAAAAATATTCAAAATTGTAGAGCCGGTGTTGTCAGATAAAGTGGATATGTCTAGGGGTTCGTTTAGTCGGGCAAGAGGTCGAGTAACAGAATTTGCAGTTAAGCCAATGATGGAGATATTATTCCCCAGTATTTATTTTGATCAACCGATTAGTGGTCAAATTTGTGCTAAAAAAAGTTTTCTATCGACTGTTGATTTCACTGATCGCTATGGTGTTGATATTGGTATTCTTTTTGATGCTATTGAATCAGGACAACGAATTATAGAAGTAAATATTGGTTCTTTAGTTAATAGAAAAAATTCAGCAGAAGTTGTTAAAGAAATGAGTCGTCAAGTATTGGAAACAATGATTTCTAAAGCTGGTTTAATTCGACACAAATATAAAATGGTTTTATTTACTTTAGATAATACTTTAATTCGTGAATCTTCTTTTGGAGAAATGTTACATCAATTAGGAATTGAAGAAAAAGTTATTGAAAACCATAAATTGATGGAAAATGGAGAGATAACTGCTAAAGAATATTTGGAAAAAAACGCTAAATTATATATAGGAGTGAAAGTTTCAACAGTTGAAGAATTGTGTGACCATTTATCGACAGTTAAATACGCAGAAGAAGTTATTAAGGCTTTAATTAAGAGAAAATATCAAGTTGGAATAATTAGTTCAAATTTTTCACCAATTATTGAATCATATGCAAAAAGATTGGGAATTAATTTTTGGAATGGAGTTTGTTTAGAGAAAAAAAATGGTAAATACACAGGAAATATTGAAAAAAAATCTAATGCCTGGATGAATGATACTTTCGATGAGAGTTTTGTTAAGGTTTTTGACAAAATAACAAAATCACAAAAAGTAAAACCTTCTGAAACAATAATGGTTGCTGGAAATGAATTCTGTTTATCAGTTTTTAAACTGGCAAAATTAAGTGTAGCTTTTAGACCAAAAACAAAAGCTCTTAAAGAATCAGCTGATAAAACAATTAGGGTTTTAGCTGAATTATTAGCTATTATTGAATAATGATTATTTTGACTAGACATGCAAAATCTGAACATAACCAGAAAAATATTTTTGCTGGCAATCGTTTGAATACACGATTAATAATTGAAGGAAAACAAGAAGCAAAAGAACAGGCTGTAAAAATAGCTCAAAAATATTGTTTTGATTTTATAGTTTGTAGTGATTTAAAAAGGTCTTATCAAACAGCAAAAATTTATCAAAAGAAGCAAAAAGAAAAATATGGAAAAAAGATTAAAATAATTAAAACTGCTTTACTAAGTGAAGTAGATATTGGCGCTATTAGTGGAATGACTCAACTAAAGGCCAATGAAAAATATCCAAATGATTATAAAAATGTTCAATCAAAAAAAATTAAAGATTGGGTTTTTACCGAAGGAGAAAATCCTGATTTGTTATATAAAAGATATAAAAAATTAAGGATTTTTTTAAAAAAATTTTTTGGAAAAAATGTTCTTTTAGTAGGTCATGCAATGTTTAATAAATTTATTTTAAAAAATTGGGCCAATTTAGATAAAGATAATTTTGACCATGATTATTATGTAGAGTTACCACCTATAAAAAAATCAATAATGTTTTTTGGCTGGTTTTTTTATCCAAAAGTTGGAGGGGCAGAAACAATTTTGTTAAATCAGGCTCGAGAGTTGGTTAAAAGAGGATATATAGTATCAATAATTACATCTGTCTTGGATGATAAAAAAGAGACCGAAGATAATATTTTTGGAATTAAAGTATTTAGAAGAGCTTATATTGATTCTAGAGAAATACAGGATGAAAAAATAATTAATCAAGATTTATCTCAAATAATAGAAGAAGTTAACCCTGACATATTTCATTTCCATAACGGATCTTATCCATCTGGAAGTAAAGATAAAGCAATTGGAGTAGAAACAATATTAAAAATATTTAGAGTGATAAAAAAATTTAAAATTCCAATAATTGAGCATGCTCATAACGCCCAATTAAAAGACCCGGAGATAACAAAACCTTTAAGACAATTACCTTGGGATTATTTAATTTGTGTTAGTGAGTTCGTTAAACAAGAATGGAGAAAATTAGGAACAAATGCTAAAAAAATAAGTGTAGTTTACAACGGAATTGATGGTAGTCTTTTTTCAAAAGCAAAAATCGGAAATACAATGTTAAATCTTAAAAAGGAAGGACAAGTGATTTTGTTTAGTCCGGCAAGATTATTTAGTTTAACCACTGGAGAACTTAATAAACAAAAAAATTTACAATTAGTTTTTGATGCTTTAGGAATTTTAGTAAAAAATGGGGTTAAAAATTTTTTATTAGTAAGTATTTCAAATGAAGTATATGGAAATGAGGTATCAAAAATGACAAAAGTCACAATTAAAAAAATAATTGAAGAAAAAAAACTTGAAGGAAAAGTAAAATTTATACCAATAATTAATCCAGATAAAATGCCAGGTTTTTATATGGGTGCAGATATTGTTTGTGTACCAGCATTGTTTGAAACCTTTGGACTAATGTATTTAGAAGCTATGGCGGCCGGAAAAGTTGTAATAGGATCGAATACTGGTGGACCAAAAGAATTTATTAAAAATAATAAAAATGGTTTTTTTGTAGATCCAGAAAATGCACAAGAATTATCAGAATTATTAAAAAAACTTATACGAAATAAAACCTTACGAAATAATATTGGAAACAAGGCTATGATTGATGCTAAAAATTTCTCGATAAAATCAATGGTTGATCAACTTGAAGTTATATATAAAAAATTAAATTAAAATAATAAATACAAATACCATAAGAAAGGATTAGATCTTTCATATAATTGGTAATATTTTTCGAAATTAATAATTTAAAAAAACTTAAAAAATAAAATGTCAATTTTATACTGGATAATTTTTGGTTTAATTGTTGGTACTATTGCTAATTTAATTTCACCTGGGACTAGTGGTGGAATTATTAAATCAATTATTTTAGGAATTTTCGGATCCATTGTCGGAGGTTATTTAGGACAAATTTTTTTTAATATTGGTGTGACTGGTTTTAATGCTAAATCTTTTATAGTGGCAGTAGCAGGATCATTAGTGGTGATTTTTGTCAGTAGAATCTTTTAGTTTATGCGTCAAATGTAAAAAAAATATGATGGAAATATTTATAGATGCATTGGTTGATAGTTTAAAAACTGTACCTTTATTGTTAGTAATTTATATTGGAATTGAATTATTAGAATATAAATTTGGCAATAAAATTAAAGAAAAAGTTGAAAAGGCTGGAAAAGCTGGACCGTTAGTTGGAACAATTGCTGGAATTTTTCCTCAATGTGGATTTTCAGTGATAGCCACGGCTCTGTTCACCCAAAGATTATTAACAATAGGTACTTTATTGGCTGTTTATTTGTCAACTTCCGATGAAGCCATCCCCATAATTTTATCCCAACCAGACAAGGCTTATTTAATTTTACCTTTAATCGGAATAAAAATTGTTGTTGCCTTAATTACTGGTTATTTAATTGATTTGTTTTTTAGAAAAGAAGAAAAAAAAGCTGAGAAACATTCTCATAAAGCTATGATAAATGAGAACGCTTGTTGTGGACATATGGTTTCGAGTGAATCAAAAAAAATTGATATTAAAGAAATATTTTGGCACCCAATCATTCACACTTTTAATATTTTTATTTTTATATTTTTAGCAACATTAACAATTAATTTTGCTGTTTTTCAATTGGGGGAAAATTCTATTAATAACTTTTTTGCTAAAAACGTTTTTTGGCAACCATTTTTAACCGCTTTGATTGGATTAATCCCAAATTGTGCTTCTTCTGTCGCCATCACTGAATTATTTTTAAAAAATATAATTGGCCTTGGACCAGTTATTGCTGGCTTATTAGCCAGTGGAGGCTTGGGACTATTGGTTCTTTATCGAGAGGAAAAAAATAAAAAGATTTTTATAAAAGTGTTATTAATACTCTATGGAGTTAGCGTTCTATCTGGATTAATGATTACACTATTTTAATTTGGCAACAGCAATTCGACCATCAGAGGTATATTTTCCAATAGTAAAAGTACCTGGTTTATAGTAACTAATTTTTCCAATACAACCGCCTTTTTTAAGAGCTGATAAAATATATTTTCTTTCTTCATCAACATTAGGATTAATTTTGTGAGAAAGTTGATAAGTAAATTTAGTTAAGGCGAAGCCTAAATCCTCACTCCCCGATCCAATCCAAATAATAACTTTGGAAAGATTTAATTTTTGTTTTTTGGTCCAAAATTTAATATCTAGAGGGTCATCAATTTTATTAACATTAGTGCCCCAAAATCGAATATGATGTCGTTTTCGAGGACTATTATTAATTGATTCTTGAAAACCAATATCTTGTCTTCGACCAAAAAGATATAAAAAACTGAAAGGAGCATTTGGGTAAGGTTGGTTTCTAATAAATGTTTTAGCCATTTTAAAACAACTTTTCAGATTTAATTTATCGGCTTGAAACCAACCAATTTGATTAAAAACATCTTTTAATTGATCTTTAGTTCCAATTAAAATAATATTGACAGGGTCAACATAAAAACCATCACCAGCTCGAGTAAAACGAGGAATTCGACCTTTTTTCGAAATAAGTAAAATAATCTTAACTAAACGAGGTAAAAAAATATAAGCGGAAATGTAATAAGTAATGATTAAGGCTAAAAATAGAGGTAATCTTTGATCTAAGCGATGAAAAATTTGAGTGACAATAAACCAAGCAGTTAATACGTAAATAGTAAAAATTATTATTCTCTGAAATAATCTGGTTAAAAAATTCATATTTAAATATTTTTTCCTTTTAAAATAGGATGCTTAATTATAATCGAAAGTTAGATTAATAAGAAATTTAAGATTATAATCAAACGAAATGTCAGATTTTTTGATTTCTAAATTTAATACTTTACCTGATTTACATCAAAATCTTCGTTTTGCTTTAGTAGTGAAAGATAATGAATGGAATTTCCCCCAACTTTATTAACTTGAACAACAATGACAACAACAAAAAAAATGGTTGTGAAATTTTGATTTTGGAAGGATTTTCACCAATTCCAATTTATTATCCTCCAATTCAGCTTCTATTAGGATGGTTCTGATATTATTGTGGTGATGAAAAGACTGAAATATTTATTATTACCTTTAATTTTAATTGGAAGTCTTTTAGGATCTTATTATATTACAAATAATTTAGATAAAATCTCTTATTTTACAGAAAATGATACCTTAGCAAAAGAATTTGGAGTTCATAAAACTAGTGTTATTGGATTTTTACCTTATTGGTTAATAAACGATGCACAAAATAATTATTCAGAATATCTAACCAACTTAACTTATTTTGGATTAGCAGTGGATGGAAATGGTTCAATTTTGAAAAAATCTAATTCAGAAACAGAACCAGGTTGGGCTAAATTTAATAATAGTGATTTGAAAACTAAATTAACCACAGCTAAAAAAGAAGGGTTGGAAACATCATTATTACTTTATGCATCTGACACTGACGCAATTGATGAATTAATTTATAATTCAGAAACAGCTGGTAAAAATTTAATAACTGAAATTATTCCAATAATGAAAGAAAATGGTTATACAGATTTGGATATTGATTTGGAAACTTTAAGAGTAGCAACAAAAGATGAACAAAAAGAATTTACTAAATTTTTAAAAATTGTGTCGGAAGAGGTAAAAGAAAATAATTTTACTTTAACAATTTGTTTACCGATGGGAACTTTTTCTTATGACACAATTATTAGTCCAGTTCAAATACAACCATTGGTAGATCGGATAGTAATTATGACTTATGACTATTCTTATAGAGGATCAGCATACGCCGGCCCAAATGCGCCATTAAATGAAGTGGAATTGGCTGTAAAATCATCATTGACAACTTTTAAATCAGAACAAATTGTTTTAGGGATTCCATTGTACAGTTATACTTGGGAAACTTTAAAAAATACTCCAGGATCGGCAATTATTCCCAGCAGTGGAGAAACTTTGACTCAAAAAGAATTAATTGATTTACTAATTAACTGCGATAATTGCGAAACAACAACTAATACTGAAACTGCTGAAACAACAATGGTTTATACCGACAAAGAAACTGGTTCTTATCACATGACTTATTATCCGGATGAAAATAATTTTAAAGAAAAAATAGCTTTAGTTAAAAACTATAACTTGGGTGGAGTAGCTTTTTGGGCATTGGGTTATGAATCAGAAAATTATCTGTCACTGTTTAAATCCTTAAAAAATTATTATTGGCAAGATAATTCAGAGATTTTTTAATTTAACAGTGCGTTTAGTGTCGTTAAAAATAATTTTTTTAGGACCAGTAACATCAACTATTTGAGTTTTTATATCACTATCATTATATCCTAATTTAACCGAACCTTGGGTTAATTTAATAGTGATAATATCACTGTCAATAGTAAAATTACCGGTGGCGCCAATAAATTGACTTAATAAATGAAGACTAGTAATGGAAAATTGATTAGAATTAGATAAGGCCTCGAAATCCAAATTTCCTCCGCGATTAAGACTGATTAAAAAATTATCAGAATTGGTATTAGTAAAATTTAAACGAGTGTTGGAATTAATATTAAATTTAGCCAAATCAGGAAAATTAATAACAACTGAAGAATTATCTTGAAAATCGGTTTTAATATCTTCTCCTAAACTGATAGTAGTACCGATGGTTAAATCCTCAAATTTAGTGCCGTAGCGAGTCTCAATTTGAACACTGGAACCAATGTCAGTCACAGTGCCGACCAACCAATCAGATGGTAAATTTCGTTGATAAAGACTGATACTAGAAACAAAAGATTGATTGATATTTAAAATTTTTTGATGGCGATAAATAAGAGGAATAATAGATCCTAAAACCAAAGTTAAAATAACTAAAAAAATAAATTTAAAATTCATAGAATATGTATATATTACCTTATTTATCTTTAAGAAATGTTTAAATCAGTGATTTTCAAAAAAAATCTTAATTTTTAATTTGATTTAAAATTGGATAAATTTCTCCAAGCAAATAGAGACTACCAGTAATTACTACATTATCATTGGAATTTATGGCTGTTTTTAAAGCTTTTTTATTATCGTAAACAATCTTAAATGAAGAAAATTTTAATTTTTTAAAAATATCAATTAAATTTTTAATTGGTTCAGAGATTTGAACCATGTCTTGGGAAGTAACAATAAAACGAGTAATAATAATATGGTTAGCCAAGGGAATAATTTTTTTAATCATTTTACTAAAATCTTTTCGCTTCTTAAAAGCGAGAATAAATGTAATTTTTTGATTAGGGAAAAAAAATTTAAGACTTTTAATAAGAGCTGCCATTTTTTGAGGGTTATGGGCACCATCTAAAATCAAAAAATGATTTTTGTTTTTAATCAAATCAACTCGCCCATATAATTTTGACTTTAAAAAAACTTCTTTTATTTTTGATATTTTGATTTCAAAATTATCACGACTAGAAATAAATTTTAAAACAGACAATGCGAGAGCACTATTTTCAATTTGATAAAGACCAATGGTATTTAATTTTAATTTAGAAATATTTAAATCTTGAAATTTAAAATTATAACTTAAAGAAAAATTATTTGATTGGATATTTTTAAAATTTTCTTTTGGTTTAATATAGATAATTGAAGTTTTATTTTTAACAGCAGTTTGGTTTAAAATTGATTGCGCAGTTGGAGTTTGATTAATGGAAAAAACTGGGTTTTTAGGATGAATAATCCCCGCTTTTTGAAAAGCAATTGAAGAAATATTTGGACCAAGAATTTGAGTGTGATCAAGACCAAATTTAGTGAAAACACAAATTTTATTAGGAGAATTAATAGTGTTGGTCCCATCCATTAGACCACCAAGACCAGTTTCAATAACAGCATAATCAACTTTTTTTTGATTAAAAATAAAAAACGATAAGGCAATTAAAATTTCAAAAAAAGTGGGATGACCCAAATCAGTATTTTTTATCTTCTCAATAGTAGGAATAATTTGATTAAGATAAAAAACAAATTCTTTTTGGGAAATAAACTTATTGTTTATTTGAAATCGTTCACGAATATCTAAAAGATGAGGAGAAAGAGTCAGCCCAACTTTAAAACCATAGCCGACTAAAAGTGAGCTTAAATAAAAAGCAGTCGAACCTTTACCAGAGGTACCAGCGATATGAATAATTTTGATTTTATCTTGTGGGTTATCAAGAAGTCTAAGGATTTCTTTCTGACGATTAAGTCCAATTGACCCCGGAAAGCGATCTTTATTTTTAGGAACAGATTGATGAAGATATAAAATGGCTTGAGAAAAATTATGGATCATGGTTAATTAATAGTGAGGATTATATCATTTATAAAATCCGGTATAATTTGATTATGTTTGAAATAAAAAAGAATTTTGGTTTGGTTTTAGGAGGTGGTGGAGCCAGAGGATTTTTTCACATGGGAGTGATTAAAGGACTTCAAGAAATGGGTATAAAAATAAGTGAAATTAGTGGAACTTCAATTGGGGCAGTAATTGGATTAATGTATGCAGCTAATCCAAAAATAGATTTTGAAGAAATAACTAATCAACTAGATTTTTTTAAAATAACACAATTGATAGTGTTACAAACAAACAAAAAACCAAATGGCGTTTTAGAAAAATTTTTGAAAAATTATATTAAAGCTGATTATTTCGAAGAGTTAAAAATAAAAATGAGATTTAATGCGACAGATATAAACGCAAACAAAGAAATAATTTTTGAAAAAGGAAGAATTTTTCCAGCAATAATGGCTTCAATTGCAATTCCGGGAGTTTTTTACCCCCTTAAATACCATGATAAATATTTGGTTGATGGTGGAGTAGTTAATAATGTCCCTATTAGTTTAATTAAAAAAACAAAAAAAATAATAGTATCGAATATTACTTTACCTATAAAAGAAATAACTGAAAAAACTTCAATGATCACTGTATTAAAAGCAACAGTGATCGCAATGCAACAAAGTAGTAGTCTTGAAAAGACTAAACAGTTAAAACGTAAGAAAATAGTTTATTTAAATTCAGTTGAAAACAATTCTTTTGTGTTGGATTTTAGAAAAAAGAATTATCAAAGTTTGATTGATTTGGGATATAAATCGATAATGGAGAGAAGAACAGATCTTCAACCAATAAAGAATAATAAAGAAACTATTTTTAAAAAATAATCTATTTTTTAAAAATAGTTTTAAAATAACGAAGATGCCAAAAAATATGCATGATTGAAACTAATGCCATTATAATACCAAATTCAACATGAGACCAAAGAAGAGGTTGATACCATAAAAGAGACCATTTTTGATCAATAAATAATGCCAAAATTAACCCTAGTAAGCCGGAAATAATAAAAGAAATGAGTAAAATAATATTCCAAAAACGACGATGAGTCATTAAAGAAATTTTTTGGGTTTTTTTTAAAAAATAAGAAAATAAATAAGAGCCAAAAAAAATAAAAAATAAAAGTAAAAAATTGTAATTATTCATAATATTAATCTAGAGTAATGGCCTGGCTAGGACAAGAGTTGATGGCCATGGCTAAATCTTGAGAAGTTAAATTAGTAGAAGAAATAACCTTTGCAATATTACCGATCATTTCGAAATGAACAGAATCAATACGAGCGCATTTGCCACAACCAATACAACGATTAGATAAAACACTAAGTTTTTGAAAACTAGTAGTAACTGTAGTTTTATCTAGAGAATTAATATTGTTAGAATTTTGAGAATCAGTGGAGTTTGATGGAATTACCAATGAATCCTTATTGATTTGAAAAATAACAAAAGCAGAAGAGAAAATTAATAAAATTGGTAAAATGATTTTAAACTTAGTTTTCATATTTTTATTATATGAATAATAACTTAAAATAAACTTAAAACCCTCCGAAAAATCGAAGGGTTTTAATAATCATTTATATTAAATATTATTGTTGAGCAGATGGAGTGATTGTGGCAATATGAGGATTAATCTCAATAGTTTTGCCAGTGACTGAACCATCAGTATTTTGATCACCATTAACAGCAATGTTAGCACCAACTTTTAAATCAGAATTTGTAGCTTCTACAGATTGACTAATAATAGTAGAACTAGAAATTAAAATAATTTTGGAACTACCATCAGTCATCTTAACAGTAATAGAGGTGTCATCAAGACTGATGATTTCACCAACTGTTTGTTTAAATCCAGAGGTTTGCCCTTGATTTTTAACAGCAGTATTGGCCGTATTATTACGAGCTGTTCCTGTTCCTTTTTCTAATCCTTGAGTAGAATTATTAAGACCGGCTCTTTGACTAAATTGAGAAGTAATTTTACTTTGTTGATATTTTGTACCAGCAAAAAAAGAACCAGCTGAAAAAACGATTAAAAGAATTACCATGTAAATAATTTGTTTTGATTTCATAAATAAAACCCTCCGCCCCTTCGGGGCACCTCCCTTAAAAAGGGCGGCTTTAATATAATTAATAATTAAGAATTAATAATTTAAACCAAAAAATTTTAATAAAATTTAAGATTTATTATTAATAGTTAAATAATAAAAAATAAAACTTAAAGATAGCTGAATTATTCATATCGAAGAGCTTCGATTGGTTGTAAATTAGCAGCTTTTTTGGCTGGATACCAACCAAAGAGAATACCAATAGCGGCGGAAACAATAAAAGCTAAGAGAACAGAATTTATAGAAACAACAAATAGAGAACTGGTAGCCTTGGCAATAATAAAGGAAGTTAAAATACCAAAAACGATACCTAAAATTCCTCCAGTGAAAGTAAGAATAACTGATTCAATTAAAAATTGAGTAGTAATGTTTTTCTTTTTGGCACCTAGAGCTTTTCTTAAACCAATTTCACGAGTACGTTCAGTGACAGTAACTAACATAATATTCATAATCCCAATACCACCGACAATTAAAGAAATAGCGGCCACGCCAGCCAAAAGAGTAGTAAAAGTGCCAGTAACTGAAGTTAAAGTATTGACCATGTCTTGTTGAGACATAATAGAAAAATCGGCTTTAGTGGAATCAGTTATTTTGTGTCTGGCGAGAAGAAAATAACCAACTTCATTTTGAGCTTCAGTCATTTGATCGGCACTTTTAGCTTCAAGAGCAATGGAACTTAAATGACTAACTCCAAAAAGTTGTTTTTGAGCTGTAGTGAGAGGAACGTAAACAATGTCATCTTGATTATTAAAACCACTTCCACCTTTGGCGACAGTAACCCCAATAACGGTTAAATTTTGATTATTAATTTTAATGGTTTGACCAATAGGATTAGAACCATCAGGAAAAAGATTAGTAACCACAGTAGGACCAATAATGGCGACTTTTTTCATGCTATCAACATCGGATTGGGTAACAAAAACACCATCACTAATAGTGATTTTATGAACATCAGCATAATCTGGAGTAACCCCAATAACAGAAGTATTGGAATTGCTTTGACTTGTAATTATTTGAGTTCGACTAGAATATTCAGGAGAAACTTTATTAATAGTAGTCAGGTCAGTAGAAGCGGCAATGGCTTTAGCATCATCTAAAGTTAAAGTAGTTCGGCTACCTTGAGCACTTCGGACACCACTACTACTTTGAGAAGAACCTGGTTGAACAGTTAATAAATTGGAACCAAGAGATTGAATTTGATTTTGAATTGATTTTTGAGTAGCTTGACCAAGAGACATTAGAGCAATGACACTACCAATACCAATAACAATACCTAAAACAGATAAAGCAGTACGAGTTTTGTTCAAAGTTAGAGTAGTAAAACTCTCTAAAATTACTTCGATTAATTTCATAAATTTTTTATAATTTTTTGTAAATGATTTGAATCGTCGGAAACAATTTTGCCATCGCGAATGACAATAATTCTTTTGGCGTGTTGGGCAATATCTGGTTCATGAGTAATCATAACGACAGTGTTACCTTCATCATTTATTTTTTGAAAAATGGCCATAATTTCTTCAGCTTGAGCAGAAGCAATGTTTCCAGTTGGTTCATCGGCTAATAAAATTGAAGGATGCATAGTCAAAGCTCGAGCGATTGCAACACGTTGTTGTTGACCACCAGAAATTTGATTAGTGGTGTGTTTAAGACGATCTCCAAGACCAACTAATTTTAAATATTTAATAGCAGTGGCTTCTCTCTCTTGACGATCAACCCCAGCATAAGACATAGGTAACATGACGTTTTTGACAGTAGTGATACGAGGCAATAAATTATATGATTGAAAAATAAAACCAATTTTACGATTACGAATATCGGCTAATTCATCGTCGGTTAAATTTTCAACATTTTCACCGTCGAGAATATAAGTTCCAACAGTGGGTTTATCGAGAGCACCAATAATATGCATTAAAGTTGATTTACCAGAACCAGATGGACCCATGATGGCGACAAATTCCCCTTTTTGAACTTCAAAAGAAATGTTGTCTAAGGCCACAGTTTCCAAAACATCAGTTTTGTAAATCTTGGAGAGATTTTTAATAGAAATAATTGGTTGATTTTTCATAAAGATTTATCGACCCATGCCGCCACCTAAACCACTGCCACTAAAAACAGATTTAGTAGTTGTCGAAGTAGTAGTAGTTTTAGTAGTAGAAGAGGAAGTAACTACAGTATCACCTTCGTTTAGACCAGAAATAATTTCAGTTTGAGTAGTATCGGAAAGACCAGTTTCAACTGTAACTTCGGAAACTTGATTGTCTTTCATAACTTTAACAGTGGAAACACCATTACTAGTTTGAATAGCTGAGCTAGGAATTAGCAAAACATCACTTTTAGAATCTAAAATAATATTGGCGCTAACTGACATGTTTGGATACATGTTTGGCAAACTAGTGTCAAAAACGATAATAGTAGGATAAGAAGTGACACCACTAGTGGTTTGACCATTAGTATTAACAGCTAAAACTTGACCAGTAAAAGTTTTATCAGCAAAAGCATCCATAGTAAGGGAAACTTTTTGACCGGCTTTAACTTTAATGACATCAATTTCAGTTAAAGAAACCGAAGCGGTAATTTGATTTTTTGGGTTAGTAATAATGCCGACTGATTGAGTGGCATCAGAACTGGAATTAGAAGTTGAAGATGAAGAAAGATTGGCAACAGACATGCCTGTAGTAAGAGCAAAGTTACTTAAAATACCATTAGCTGGAGCATAAATAATATTTGAAGCTTGTTGGTAGGCATACCAAGCAGAAGAAAGTTGAGCTTTAGCGACCGCAACGGCGGAATCAGCGGAATCATATTTTTGTTGAGCTAAAGTTAGGGATCTTTGACTGGTACTAAAATTAGTATTAATACTTTCTTTTTGAAGATCGGTTTTGGTGAAATCGTTAATTTTATTAACAGCGTCTTGGGCAGTATCGAAAGATAATTGAGATGATTCAATTTGGTTTTGAAGAGAAAGTTTGTTTTGTTCAGCGGAAGCAACATTATTCTTAGCGCTTAAATAAGAAGCCCAAGCGGTAGTTTGTTTTTTTTGACCATCTTGATCGAGAGTAATTTGAGCAATTTTTTGACCTTGCTTAACAGTGTCACCATTTTTGGCATAAATTTTACTGACTTGACCAGAAGCGCTGGTGTAAATACTAGTATTGCTGCCACTACTAATAGAACCGGAAGCAGAAATAGTACTAATGATGTTACCTTTGGTAACTTGAGAAGTTTTATAAGTAGGAGTGGAAGTTTGAGAAGCGAGACTTTTGCTAACAATAAAATAAATTAGACCAACAATTAAAATTGGAATAATTATTTTTAAAATTAAAGGGAGAGACAAAAACTTGTCTTTGATATTTTTTAAAACTTTCATAAGAAGGATTGTAAAAACTAATTCTGAAAGCTAACTGAAAATTAGAGAGGTAAACTAATAATAAATTCAGTACCTTGGTTAATTTTACTATTAATGGAAATTTTGCCATGGTGTTGATTAACTATTTTTTGAGCAATAGAAAGACCAAGACCATAACCAGAGGCGCCATTTTTGGTACGAGCATTGTCAGCGCGATAAAAACGATCAAAAACATGAGTTAAATCTTTTGGAGAAATACCAATACCTTGGTCAATAACTTTAAAAATAAAATGCTTTTTGGTAGTTTTGACTAAAAATTTTATAGAACTAGATTCAGGACTATATTTAACTGCATTATCTAAAAGAATAATGAATAATTCTTGAATTTTTTGTTGGTCTGATAAAAGTTTTTCGGAAACAAAATGAGTGGTAATTTTAATTTTTTTAGCATTGGCTTGAGGCTTAATTGTTTTAACTGACTCTAACATTAAATCCTTAACTGAATTTAATTTAAAATCCAAAGAATCACCATCACTAGTGTGATTTAATTCTAAAAGTGAATCAGTTAAAGTTTTTAATTGATTAGTTTGAGAAATGCCATCTTGAAGTGCTTGTCTGGCATCGATTAATTTGAGATTAGGATCGCGAAGAGAAACTTCAAACAAAGCTTTTAGAGCAGTAATAGGAGTTTTTAATTCATGAGAAGCATCGCTGACAAAACGTTTTTGATCTTCGGTCATTTTTTGAATTGGAGAAAGAGTGCGACCGGCCAAAAAATAAGATAAAGAACCTGATAAAACCAAAATGACAATATTAATAATACTTAAATTAAGTAAAAGATGATTTTGACTTTCTGCAATTAAATCTTGGTCAATATTAGCAATTGGTCGAACTGGTAATATTTCTCCATTGGAAAAAATTAATTGTTTTTCGATTCGATTTCGTTGAGAACTGGCAAAGCGATTAATTTCTTGGCTAATTAATTCATAAATTAGGGCACTAAAAGATAAACTAATCACCATAATAATTAGCATGTACCAACCAATTAATTTTAGTCGAGCTTGTTTAAACATAGTTATTCACTAATTTTATATCCAAAACCACGAATAGTTTTGATTAGTTTTTGAGAAAAGTTTTTATCAATTTTTAAACGAAGATTACGAATGTAAACTTCAACAGTGTTTGGTAAAATATCAGATTCATAACTCCAAACGTGTTGGATTAATTGATCTTTAGAAAGAATTTGACCAGCGTGTCTGATTAGACATTCTAAAAGTGAATATTCTTTACTGGATAGGGAAATATTTTTGCCATGACGAAGAACTTCGTAGGTAGAAATATTGAGAGATAAATCGCCAACTTTTAAAATTTCAGCAGTAGCGGTATTTTGAGGACGACGAGCCAGGGCTCTAACTCTGGCTAAAAGCTCTTCAAAAGCAAAAGGTTTGGTTAAATAATCATCGGCTCCAGAATCTAGACCAATAACTTTATCTTCTAATTGGCTTTTGGCGGTTAACATTAGAATTGGAGTGTGAATTTCATCTTTTCGAAGCTGACGACAAACTTGAAGACCATCCATTTTTGGTAACATTAAATCTAATAAAACTAAATCATAATCACCACTGGAGGCTAAATCTAAACCTTCTTCACCATCAAAAGCTAAATCAACAACATAATGTTCTTGTTCTAGACCTTTTTTAATAGAGGTAGCAATTAAGTGTTCATCTTCGACAATTAAAATTTTCATAGTTTAATTATAAATCTTAAACTGAAAATAAACTGAATTTTAATCAGTAAGCCATAATGATAAAATATTGGTATGAATAAAACGCAAGAAAACCTTTTGAAAGCTTTCGCGGGTGAAAGCCAAGCTAGAAATAAGTACTATATGTTTGCCAAAATGGCTCGTAAAGAAAATTTGGAATGGATTGCTCGCGTTTTTGAAGAAACCGCTGATCAAGAAAGAGCTCATGCTGAGGAAGAATTTGAAATGATTAAAGAACCAATCAAAATTGAAGGTGGATTAGAAATTGGACCTTTTAGTACAAAAACAGGTGAAAATTTAAAAATGGCTGCAGTTGGTGAACATTTTGAATGGACAGAAATGTACCCTTCTTTTGAAGAACAGGCCAAAATTGATGGCAATACAGAAGCGGAAAGATTATTTAGAGAAGTGAAAGAAGTGGAAGAAAAACATGAAGAAAGATATATTATCTTAGCAACTCACATTGACAATAATACTCTTTACAATCAAGAAACTGAATTAGAATGGAAATGCCTTAATTGTGGTTATATCCATAAGGGAAAAACACCTCCAACCACTTGTCCTGTTTGTAAAAAACCATTTACTTGGTATATGGCCTTAGGATTAATAAGATAATTTGTTTTTGTAGTTTAATGGATAGAATACTCCCCTCCGAAGGGAGTGATGTGAGTTCGATTCTCACCAGAGACACAAATGAAACAAATAAAAAAACTTCTTCATTTAATAAGGGGTAAAAAAACTGTTCTTGTGGGTGGTTGTTTTGATATTGTACATTTAGGTCATATAAAATTTTTAGAAAAAGCAAAAAAAGAAGGAAATGTATTAATAATATTGTTAGAATCTGACAAAAATATCAGAAAAAATAAAGGAGAAGATCGGCCAATAAATAATCAGAAAAATAGGGCTGAATTTTTAACTAAATTAAAAATGGTTGACTATGTGGTTGAACTACCAGAAATGAAGAAGGACGATGATTATTTAAAACTAATAAAAAAAATAAAACCAAATGTAATTGCAGTTAGCGAAAATGATGATAATTTAGAAAAAAAAAGAAAACAAGCTGAAAAAGTTGGAGCAAAAATTTTAGTGGTAAGTAAATTAATTCCACAACAATCGACTAGCCGAATTATCGAAATAATTAAGATATAATCGAATATCATGAAAAATGAACGAATTAAAATTGGAGATGATATGTATTACGACGAAAGGTCGGCTGGTGGATTGGTTTATAAAATTGAAAACAATAAAATTTTTTGGCTATTAATTAAAACAGAATCTAATTTCAAAAGTAATAAAAATAAAAAAAGAGAAACTGATGGAGCGGTGTATAAATTTCCAAAAGGACACTTAGATAAAAATGAATTTTTAAAACAAGCGGCTTTAAGGGAAGTGGAAGAAGAAGGTCGAGTTAAAGCTAAGGTGGTTGTAAAATTAGGATCGAATGATTATTTAATTTGGGATAAAGAATTAAAAAAGAAAATTATTAAAAAGGTAACATTCTTTTTAATGGAATATTTAGGACCGAGTAATTTAAAATATTATGATGAAGAAATGGTATTAGATAGAGAATGGTTTTCTTTTGAAGAAGCTAGTGAAAAATTGGCTTTTGATAGTGAAAAAACTCTTTTGAAAAAAGCAAAAGTGGAATTAGAGAAAATACTAAAACCCCTCTATAGATAAATCAACATCTCCCTTTTATAAAAGGGAGAAATCTTTTGGTATAATATCCGTACTTATGGAGGGGTCGCATAGTGGTTTAGTGCGCTCGCTTGGAAAGCGTGTGTGTCGTAAGGCACCGAGAGTTCGAATCTCTCCTCCTCCGCCAAATTCAATTGTTCCCTGTCCTTCCTTATAACTTAGGAAGCGAGATTCGAAATATTTTTATGATTTTATGCGTATTAAATTTAAAAAAGTTCTAATCTCACTCCCTAACAGTGATGAGGCTGTATCGAAATGATAAAATTGATTAAGTTATTTTTTAAAAAAAATTATGCCAGATTTTGGAAACCCATTTGCAGGATTAGTAAAAAAAGAAAAAATTAGTGATTCAGAATTAGTTAGATCAATTAGATTTATGATTGCGGCTGAATATGAAGCTGTTCAGCTCTATATGCAGTTGGCAGAATCTACTGACAATAAATTAGCTCAAGAAGTCTTAAAAGATATTGCTGACGAAGAAAAAGTTCATGCTGGAGAATTTTTAAGACTATTAAAAGAATTAGCCCCTGATGAACAAAAATTTTATGATGAAGGAGCTGAAGAAGTGGAAGAAGAAATAGAAAAACAAAAATAGATAAATCTAACTTATTTTAATTATAGTGACAAATTAATCCCAGCCCCACATGCTCCGCTAATCTTTCACTAACTCTTCAGAATTGTTGTCTATTTTCCAAATTTCAGTTTTCCTTCAGAGTTGATTTTTATAATTTTTTTGTGAAAGTTTTTAAAAATATCAAGGATAAATTTTTAAATTGAGAATGAGAATAACCATCAAGTTCAATGGCAATTTTTGGTATTTGGGTATTTTTATCAAATAAAACAAAATCAATTCTTTTATTTAATTTGCTTAATTCTCCCCGATTATGCCATTGTTTAATTGGTTTAAAAATAGTACCTAGTGAAACTTGAGGATAGATATCATAAGTATCCGCTACTGCTAATTTAAGTTAGTTAAAAAATACATGTTCATTGGAATTTAGAAGAGATGGACAAAGTTGAAAATTATTAACAGTAATTTTAGATGAATTGAAATATTTTTTATTATACGGTTCAGGAGTATTTTCTTGTTTATTAGAAAGATTGAACAGTTTTTTTATTAAAAAAATTAATAAAATAATAATGGCGATGATTGAATAAAGTTTTATCATAAATAAAGTATAGCTGATAAGCTATGTTGTCAATAATTAGTTATTAATTTAGATTATATTTTCATAGTTTTTCTTGACATTTTTTTTTATTAGTAGTATATATGAATATATATTCATTATTATTAATTTATCAATAAGGAGGCAATATGCCAAATAGAGATAAAACAGGTCCAATGGGTCAAGGTCCAAAAACCGGAAGAGGTTTAGGAAACTGTCAAGGTGAGACTAAAAACACCGAGAATAGACCACTTAATAAAAAAGCTGGTCGAGGAATGGGGTTAGGTCAAGGAAAAAATAGATAATTATGACTAGACCTAAAAAAGATCGTTGTCTTAAATTTAACCCCGAGGTGTTGTATTTCAAACCTCGGGGTATTCCTTTATCAAGATTAGAAGAAGAAGAGTT
>Ga0172378_10000081_pt1 | contig 66339 bp, 61 predicted proteins | sample GrowelOW332metaG_FD_119755 | JGI IMG/M metagenome (GOLD analysis project Ga0172378, IMG submission 119755) | Groundwater microbial communities from an aquifer near a municipal landfill in Southern Ontario, Canada - Pumphouse #3_1 metaG | ecosystem: Environmental > Aquatic > Deep subsurface >... | reverse complement strand
TTTACCGGCTGCATCCATGCCTTCAAAACACACAATCACATCGCGTGGATCAAAACGTAAAGCGTCGGCAACTTCACGGGTTAGGGTTTTTAGTTTGTCCTTATATTCAGCTTTGTCCAATACGTTTTGTTCAGGTGAACGTAAAACTTGGGGAATAGGATTGTTTTTCCACTTTTTGGCACTGGTTTTAATATGATCGGGGCAGTCTTTTAAGGCATTTAAAATATGTTGGGCAAAAATTTGATCACGGTTTTTATCTGCCCCATCAATGACTAACCAATCTTGGGTAAAACGCGATCTTAAACGCTGCAAGGTCTTGTATTTATTTTGATTACGCCAATCACTGCTTTGCAATTTATGCCAACGGGCTTCACTGGGTTCCATCTCATCAATACGTTGTTGCAAAGTTTCCCATGACAAATCAAACCACACCTTAATGACATCCACATTATTGTTTCTTAAATCTTGTTCGTACTGCGCCATTTTGGCAATGTAATCATCATACAAACTGTCATCAATTGGGTTCGATACATGCATCGCGGTGCTGAGTAAGTCGGTATACCAATTGCCAAATAAAATAGTGATTTGACCTTCTTTGGGCATAAATGGTACATACGGCAGCCAATAAGGTTGCTCACGCTCCAGCACCAAAGCTTTATCGGCTTTTACCTTTAAATAACGCGGATCGACCCATTCACGTAGTTGTTTAACCGCCTCACCTTTTCCGGCTAAATCAATTCCGTTGACCAAAATCAGTAAACTTTTGGCATTTTTTTGGTCACGGCTTTGGCGTAAAGCAAATTGTGCCTCAATTAAATCTAAGGACAGTTGATCTTCATCCATTGCTTTAAATTTTTCTGCCATGTTATGTTGCCCTTATCATTTTTATGGTTGTGGCTTCTATGTGTACAAAGATTTAGTGCAGCTTGCAATCAACAAATCGTTTTTTTTGGATTTAAGGATAGCTGTTTGAGGTGTAAATCTTTAAGCTTAAGGCACAGTGGCAAGCAATGGAGCCGATATGTCAAAACTTGCGGTTTTAAACGATCTATTTATGACGTATCAACAATTAAATTATCACCACAATCCGCAGTTATTACAGCGATTACGTGATGTGCAAAATTGGCAAAAAAAACGCATTATTCGTAGCCATGCGCCACAATTTAAACAAAAACAAAATGTATTAATGGCCGAATATTTTATGAATCGCCTGTATGGTGGTCCAGACTTTGATGCCCTTGCTGCGCAGATTCAGCGCTTGCTGCCTAAGATTCATAAAGCAGAAAAACTGATTCCCGAAAATGCCATTAAAACTGGAACTGCTGGTATTCAATTGGCTTTGCTCGCGGTACAGCTTGATGAACAAGTGGCTGCCCAGTTATTGCAAGATTATCCTGAAAACACCCCATTAACCGACGAAATCATGCGTGTGACCTATTTAAAACTAGACCAAGGCACACAGCGTTTAGAACAATTACGCCAACTGGATCAATTGGGTTTAAGTTTAGATAAATACTTGCGTTCTTTTGTGGTGCATACTGCGTTTAAAATGTGTAAAAGTACGGCCTATAAACATAAATTTGATGTGATGTATGATTTTATGCAAGATGGTTTTGCTGCCATGAAGCCACTTAAATCGGCTGAAAAATTTGTGCGTGACTTTACCGCTCAAGAACGTGAAATTATTGCTAAAGTACACGCCGGTGATCCACAACCGTTTGCATAAGCGAAAAGCCATCGCTTGCACTTTGGTTGCGTTATAAATACAACAAATGCAGTGTTTTTTCTGTATATTATGCAACACATTCAAGTCTGCATCGCTATAAGGCTTTAGAATCTGTCATGATGCATGCACTGTTTTTAACTCTATTTCCCTGTTAGGAGTGAGACTCATGTCTAACGAAAATCAAACGCCTACAAATGCACAGAACACAGACAAAGTGAGCCCATTCTTAACCGAGCCACTCCCACAAGGTGCGCCACAAGGTCAGCAACAAAGCGTTGAAGCCACTACAACACGCGCTATTCCTAAATATAATTTACCGCGTGGTGCCAATACCGGCAATGTGGGTGAAAAAACTCACTTTGGTTATCAAACGGTAAATAGCGAAGAAAAAGCGCAAAAAGTTGCCGAAGTGTTTCACTCGGTGGCCGCTAAATACGACATTATGAATGATTTGATGTCATTTGGTATTCACCGTCTATGGAAGCGCTTTGCGATTAATATGTCGGGTGTACGTCGTGGTCAGCATGTGCTGGATATTGCAGGCGGTACAGGTGATTTAGCCAAAGTCTTTAGCCGTGAAGTTGGCCCAACAGGTCATGTGGTGTTATCTGATATTAACGAATCGATGCTGAATGTCGGTCGTGATCGTTTAATTGATGCAGGCTGTGCCAACGTTGATTTTGTGCTTGCCAATGCCGAAACTTTAGAGCCTTTTGCCGATAACAGCTTTGACTTAGTGACCATTTCATTTGGTTTACGTAACGTAACCGATAAAGATGCTGCATTAGAAGCGATGTACCGCGTGTTAAAGCCGGGCGGTCGTTTATTGGTATTAGAATTTTCTAAACCTGTGTTTGAACCATTCTCAAAGCTTTACGATTTATACTCGTTTACAGCATTACCGGTGATGGGCAAAATCATTGCTAATGACTCAGAAAGCTATAAATATTTAGCCGAATCAATCCGTATGCACCCAGACCAACGTACCTTAAAAGGCATGATGGAAAATGCAGGCTTTAGCAACTGCGACTACCACAACTTAACCGGTGGTATTGTAGCAGTACATCGCGGCTTTAAACTCTAAGGTTTAACTTATGTGGTCGATTCTTGCCTTAGGTGCAATCGAACGCTTTATGCATCATTTCATTGATCTGGATGCGATTACCCGTATTCAGCTCAATGGCTTACAAGGCAAAGTGTTGCGCGTAGTGATTGACACACCGCAACTGTCTGTTGATGTCTGCTTTGATGATGGCAAAGTGCGCCTAGAACCTACTCCAACAGGACACAGTCAAACAGGTTCTATTTTTGAGCAGCGTCCCTTTGACCCAAACCATGTACCTACTGTCGCAACGGCAACTTTACATGTTGGCAATATCGTAGAACTGCTCAAACTGCTGCTCAGTGATGAAATCGGCACGATTCCTTTGCAAGGCGATTATCGTCTATTGCAAGAGGTGCAGCGCATCATGCAAAACAGCGAACTCGACTTAGCGGCACATTTAAGTCCATGGATTGGGGCAAATTTAGCGCATGAAATTGGTAAATTACAACGCTTACCTCGCCTCATGAAAGATCAACTGCACAGCCAAGCCTTTATTGCAGAAGATTATTTAAAAGAAGATTCCGGTTTATTTGCACCACGTTGGCAAATGGACGAACTACAACAAGCGACCCGTCGCTTGCTGCAAAACCTTGATCGTGCTGAAGCGAAAATTTTAGCGCTGCAACAAAAAATTTCTTAACTTTAGGTAATGGCATTTATGATTCCGCATGTTTCACGTTTACTCGAACTTTGGCGCATCGCCGCGCACTATAGACTCGACACGTTGTTTCCTGCCGAAGAACTTCCTGCCAAAGCCCGCCCGATTTTAAAACTGATTCGTCTGCATCCTGCGGCATGGTCCAGCAAAGAAAAAGACAACCCTTTAAAGCTCAAACAAGCTTTAGAAGATATGGGACCATTGGCCATTAAATTAGGTCAATTGCTCTCAACCCGCCGTGATTTGATTCCACCCGAAGTGCTTGAACAATTGGTGTTATTGCAAGATCGAGTCAAACCCTTTGGTTCCGATGTAGCCAAAATGCGTATTCAAAGTGCTTTAAAAGCCGATATTGCTACTTTGTTTGCCCGCTTTGATGAACAACCGCTTGCCGCAGCATCGATTGCTCAAGTGCATACCGCAGCTTTGCATGATGGGCGTGAAGTGGTGGTTAAAGTCACGCGTCCTGATATTAAACGTCAGCTATTACAAGACTTTGAAATCTTGCAATGGTTGGGTCTCACCTTAGAAAAGCGTCTTGAAGCGGCTCGCGCTTTGCATTTATCGGAAATTATTCAAAGCTATCGTCAAACCATTTTAAATGAGTTAGACCTGACTTTAGAAGCAGACAATACCCGTCGTATGCGCCATTACTTTACCGGCTCTAGCATGATGTATGTGCCTGAAGTGTATATGGATAGCGTAGATGTGATGGTGGCCGAGCGCATCACCGGTGTGCCGATTTCTGAAACCCATGTTTTTGATGAAATGGGCATGGATCGTGCTGATTTGGCTGAAAAAGGCCTCACGATTTTCTTCACCCAAGTGTTTCGTGATAACTTTTTCCATGCCGATATGCATCCGGGTAATGTGTTTGTAGAAACCATTAACCCAAGCAATCCACGTTATATCGCCCTCGATTGCGCCATTATGGGTGAGCTGTCTAAAAGTGACCAAATGACCGTAGCGCGTATGCTGCTTGCCGTCATGAACAGTAACTTCTTACAACTCATTCAAATTGTGCATCAAGCCGGTTGGATTCCTCCGGGCACTAATCAAGACGAATTAGCACGGGAAATGCGTCGCACCGTTGGCCCAATGGTTTCTAAACCTATGGATCAATTGGATTTTGCAGGCATTTTGCTACAAGTAATGGATATTGCACGTCGTTTCCATTTAGAAATTCCACCGCAATTGATGTTATTGCTCAAAACTTTAGTGCATGTTGAAGGCTTAGGCACGGACCTGTATCCACAGCTTGATATTTGGAAACTGGCCAAACCCATTCTCACCGATTGGGTCAAAGCCCAAATGAATCCACAAAAAAATCTTAAAGAGTTGGGTGAGAAAATTCCTGATTTACTCTTAGGTGCACAAGACTTACCTACCCTCCTGATTGATAGCTTAAATGGCTTAAAAAATCAGTCAGCTTGGCAGGAAAAGCAATTGCGTGAATTACAACATTTACGGCTACAAATGGAACAACAACAAAAACGCTCATGGTTTTTTGGCAGCATCATCGCTGTATTGCTTGCAATCTCAGTCATTACGCCTTGGTATATCTCGAGCGTACTGATTGGCTTAAGTAGCATTTTAGCCCTTTGGCGTATCGCCAAATAAAGTAACCAAAAGACCATCAACATGATGGTCTTTTTATTCCGGTAGTACTCGACCCTTTAAAATAACTACAAAATCGACATATAAAAACTCGTAATTATTTAAATTTTGCCTATAATTCATCCTTAATGTGACACAAGTAATCTTTTACTGTCTTTCTTTATAAGTAAACTCATTAAAAAATTATTATTTTTATTTAGGATCGGTCTACGTATGTTTAGCAAAACTTTGAAAATCTCTATGCTGAGCGCTGCAATCACAACTTTGGCTGCATGTGGTGGCGGTGGGGGGGGTAGTGATAGCGCTGCACCGGCGTATAAAGGCAACACAGTGAATGGTGTAGCAGTAGATTTTTACTTAAAAGATGCACTTATTCGCTTTAGTAACCCCAATTGTGCACCTATAAGAACCAATGCCCAAGGTCAGTTTAGCTTTACAACTACAGCAACTTGCCAATCTTCAGAAATGCTGATTAGCGGTGGTATAGATCTAGGTACAGGCTTGCCATTTACAGGTCGCTTACAATTAAAAAACACGAACTTTAATCAAGCCACTCAACTTGCAGTGACGCCATTAACCACCTTAGAAAAACATTTAGTTGATGCAGGTCAGCAAGCCCTATTGCCTACCATTTTGCAAAATTTAGGCATTAATGATGTAGATCAAGACCTAAGTACCTTTAACCCTGTTACCGATGCCAATGCTCAAACTGCTGCCGCAGTATTTGCTCTGCAACAATTGGTCAACAAAATTGAAGATAACTTAGAAAGCTTACAAATCAATGGCACCTCAGCTTTTAGTGCTGATCAAGCAGCCCAAATTGCTTTTTTAGCGGTCATTGACATTGTAAAAGAGCAACCTTTATTTAAAGATGGTGCAGTAAATTTTGATGAAAACACATTAGATGCTGTACTCATTGAAGCATTTAGCATGGCTGAAAATCAACTCCAAGCTCAAGATCCAGATGCAACAATCCCAGCGAGTTTAATCAGTGACATCGCGGCTGATTCTGTTAAATTATCAACCTTATTAGATACTTTGGTTCAACAAGGCGGTGATGGACAGCAATTACTTTTAGAACTGCAAAAACCAGAAAATCAGGCTGTTCTTGAAGAAACTTTGCAGCCACCACCAGCTGAGATCATTACCCAACCTATTTATGGCGATTTCTCTGTGGCCGATTACAGTGTAATGGATTTAAAAAATTCAAGCCAAGTACAACCGATTGAACTTGATCTTAAAGATATTGATACAGTAGTTGAATTTAATTTTGGTATTCAAAATACGCAAAAAGCACTACAAGATAACTTCAAACTTGGTTTTAGCATTCAAGCACAAACCAATAATCGCACAGAAACACTAGATGTCATCTTAGATGAAGTGCAGGTCACTTTTGATAAGACCGGTCGTATCGCAACAGCAAGCATCAATAAAGATACACTGCTTACGGTAGCATCTAGTCTGAATTTCCCAATACCGGGTACCAGTGCAAGCACTTCATATGCTTCATTTGAGCTACCACGTGCTTTTAGCGTGAGCAATAACCGAACTATTTCTTTAAGCCAACTGCTAAATAGCGATCAGCGTTTAAAGTCTGCATATGATACTTACAAAGCTAGTTTGGTATCAGGCAACAGCTTACGTGCTAAAATCTTCGTGGCACCAACTAACTATCAAATTGATGGCAATTTAGGTTTAGATGTGTCTAGCATGAGCATTCGAAACATCAACTTCTCAGCGCCAAGTGTAGCAGCGTACTTTAAACTGAAATAATTAAGACTTAAGGTCAGCACATGTGCTGACCTTTTTTATCATGCTTAAATATATGTATAACTCTATGAAAATAAAATATCTAATTCTTAGCTTAATAGGCCTAAGTGGCTACAGTATTGCAGCACCAAACGACTTGTTTTTACAAGCAGATGATTTTAAAGCTAAAGACGGAGCGCTTAAAGTCACAATTGCCATTGATGCTGTCAATGATACTATTGATGTGTTTGACATGCGCCAAAGTGAAGGCGTGAGTGGTGATCGTGGCGACTATATTGGTGGCAATATTGCAGCTGAGTATCAACTCAATCAGAAATGGAGCATTGAAGGTCGCTACCACTATCGCGATATCGATTTAGCTCCAGATACCAACACTATTCACACAGCGTTACTAGGCATACGTTATCAGCCGGAATTTTCATTCTTAGACAAAAATGATGCACTGGCATTTCGTGCCAGTGTTTGGGGAAATAAAAGCGATGAGCTGACCAAATCTACTCCAACACGGGTAAATCAAAATACCTTTGATCGCGTCAGCGTTGAACAGCCGCAAGATCTCCAATTGCAATTTGATGCCATGTTTTCACGTAAAATTGACCACATGAATCAAATTAATGCGTTTGCAAGTTTAGGTTATAGCAAAGTGGAGATGGAGCGTCTTAACCTCACCACCCGTTATCGCGATTGCCTGACCAATATTCAGATTAACAGTAACAACCAATATGTGGGTCAATTACTAGAACGTTGTAATATTGATGGCCTAATGGTCAATGATCTTGAAATTGTAGGTGATGCCAAAGACTATGGTTTAGAGGTAGACAAAGACCTTAACTATGACAGCTATTTTGCCAGTTTAGGTGGTTCATGGAATTGGCGTTATCAGAAATTTGAAAGCCAAGTGGCCTATCAATACCAACGTTTATGGCGCAAAGATATAGATGATCGCGTAGCGCAATTTGGCAATGGTGCAATTAAAGACAATCATAACTTAGGTTTAAAACTTAGTTATGATCTAACACCGCGTATGAGCGCATTTGTACAAGGTGAAATTTACCAACATAACTTTGTCGGTCATATTCCATTTTTATACAATGGCGTGACAGCCTCACGTTTAGATCGCCGTTATGGTTTAGCTTCATTGGGGCTTAAACTACATAGTTTCTAAGTAGCGCATCAAGAAAGGGCGTTTAAATTACATTTTAGGCGCCTTTTTTTGTGACTCAATTCACGTTAAATTTAAAATAAATAACATTTATTAAACAAATCTTTATAAAAATAAAACACCCTAAAATGCAAAAAAATTATGACAAGCAAAAAAAAATGGATTTAAAGTTTGCTTTTTTTTGTATCTTTTTTTGATATAACTACAAAAACATACTGACAATCTAAGGACATAATAATGTTAAATACACGTTTTTATAACTCGATACTAGCAGTTTCTATTGCAGCTGCATTAGCTGCATGTGGCGGTGGGGGTGGAAGTAGTAGCGATGGTGTTAAACCTGTGACTGAAAAAAATGGGCGTGCGGTAGATGGTCCTTTAGCAGGTTCATTGGTGGTTTTTGAAGACTGTCAAAATCAAACGACCCAGACCGATGCACAAGGTTACTTTAAATTTCCGCTGGGCTGTAGTTCTAGTAGCATTCGTATTTCAGGTGGTCTAGACACAGCCACTAATTTGGCTTTTAGTTCTACTTTAAAAGCACCAAAATCAAGTTCTAATCATGTTATTGTGTCACCAATTACTACATTGATTCAAACTCAAGTTGAAGCAGGTAAAACAGTGACCGAAGCAAATGCAGAAATTGCGCGAGCTTTAGGTTTACAAGGTACAAATCTGCTCACAGCTGACCCAATGGACAGTCAAGAGTTGTATACCAAAACAGTGGTGGTACAACAGTTGGTTGAACAAATTAAATCGAGTATTGCACCACTTGGCGCATCTTTATCAGAAGAGGCTTTTACTGCTGCAATTTTTGCAGCTTTAAGTCAGGCGCTTACAGCAGATACCTCTATTAGTTCTTTACAAGACCCAGCCATCATTCAAGCTACCATTAGCCAAACTTTAACTGCAATTGAAGACAACTTGGCACCTGAATACCAAGGTAAACTGGATGAAGTCAGTGCAAACTTAGCTGCACTTGCTACCCCTGCCATTATTGCTAATGTACAAAGTGTACAAGAGACTTTAGAAAGTCTACCAAGCGACACCTTTAGCGCAGGCGTAGATGCGATTCAAGAATCAACCGCAGCCGATCTGCAAACAGCCAAAGAGTCTATTGTAACTCATAAATTAGTCAGCACTTTAAGCGCGGCGCTGACACTCCCTGCTGAGCAAGCCAGTAGCACTCTTGCAAATGTAGGCAATGCAGCTGCTTCATCAAGCCAAGAAAATCTAACCGATGCCTTAATACAATTGGCTGAAATTGATAGTTCTATTAATGTAGAAGCCTTAGAAGAAAGTTTAACGGCAGAGTTTTATGCCGACTATATTAAGTTGGCTAGCTTTAGTATTTTAAATACAAACTACACTTATCAAGAGTTTAATGATTCTTTACAAAGCCCAATTGATTTATCTGAGCTCAATGGTTTACTGCTTGGTGTTGAAAGCTACGGCAAATTAACCAATCAAACCTTAGATTTTTCTGCTGGTCTGAATCTCAATACGCTCAGCAACAAACAAGTCACTATTAGTATTGATCGTTTAAATTTAACCTTTAATGCTGCTGGTGAGCTACAAGCTGCACGCTTACCGAGTGGTGCCAAACTCAATTTAAGCTCAACATTAAAATCGGTACCTAATGCTGATATCACCTTAGGTACACCAATTGATGTGTTAAAAAATGGAAAAGTGGCGTTAAATGGTGATGTATTGGCTCAAATTGCGCCACAGTTTGCCAATTTAACCAAGTTGCCATTAAAAGGTGAAACAGTACTATTAACAGCTGTATTACAACCTCAGAACAATGCCTATGTCGCCAATGATAATGCACAGCAAAAACCTGTGTTAAGCAACAAGTATCAAATTAACGCGCAAAGCTTTGGTTCTGGTATTAGCGCCAAGTTTAAGATTGCGCCTTAACATACAGCTAGCTTAAACAAACAGACCAACAGGCTTATGCTAAGCTTGTTGGTCTTTTTATTTTTATATTCGCTTCTTGATAATGCACCATATTTTAAAAAAATCTGCATACCCATTAACCTTAAAAGCTGGTCCCATTGCCAAAGCGCATATTCTACAACAGGGCTTATGTGCTCAAGACGTTGATACTCTTCCCGGTGCAGCAGGTGGTCCTAAAGGCATTGGTATTTTGGGTTTAGAGCAAGCTATTTTTAATGAATTTTTACCACAAGCACCCAAGCGGCGTACTTTAATTGGCTCCTCCATTGGGGCTTGGCGTTTTGCTAGTATTACGGCTTGGGGCGCCACACAAGGTTTAAGCCGTTTAGCTGATCTATATACCCACTTATATTTTGATCAACATATGAAGATGCAAGACATTGCAGCAATTTGTCCAAATATGTTGTTTGAATTGGTGCAAGGTCGTGAACAACAGATGATTGAACATCCCGATTATCACCTCACCATTATCTCTGCCAAAGCACGGCATCTGTTTAAAAGTGACCGTGCTGTGCCTTTACTGGCATCTATTGCAGGTATTATTGGATGCAATGCTCTATCACGTAAATATAATCGCTTTTTTATGCAACGCGTGATTAGTCAACCCAATCAAGGTCAACTATTTCAAGTCAGTGATGATTTTGTCACCCATTATCATGCTCTTGAGCAAGACAATATCTTGCCTTGGCTGATGGCTTCTGCCTCGATTCCGGGGGTCATGCATGCGGTGAAAAACATTCCCAATGCTCAAGGTAGTTATCGTGATGGGGGTTTAATTGACTACCATATTGATTTACCGTTTAACAGCCAAGGTATTGTGTTGTATCCACATTTTACTGACTCTATTACACCAGGATGGTTTGATAAAAGCATAAAACGCCGCGCAAATCCAAACCATCAAGCACGAACTTTGTTAATTTCACCCTCAGCTGAGTATTTAAAACATCTACCTTTAGGTCGTTTGCCCGATCGTAAAGACTTTGCCTTAAAAGGTTTAGATCAGGCAACCCGAATTAAATATTGGCAACAAAGCGTAAGCGAAAGTCAGCGTTTAGGCGATGCCTTTTTAGAATTGTTACACAAGCAAAATTTTGCTGAGCATCTACAAGATTTATAGAGCTTGTTGTGCTGCTTTGCGTTGTAAAAATGCTTTTTCGCGTGCCATTGCATCTGAGTGGTCAAAATTTTTTAAGGTTTCGCTGTGGCTGGCTTGAATAGTTTGCCATTCTTTTTGGCTTAAACGTCGATCTTGGTCAGCCTCTTTAATTAATTGCAAGGTCTGTTGATCTTGATTGATAACCGCCATTTTATAAATACGCGCAAGCTCACGCTGTACCTGTAGATTTTTGCCTAAATCTTGCTGCTGCCATATCCAATAAGCTCCCCCACTGAGCAATACCACCAGCACACATCCAAACCCTATATATTTCAAACTTCCCCCCTTTACGACATACAATGTCGTGATCTATGATTTTTTTAAACGATGCCATGCCAAAAGCCAAGCGTTTTAGGCTAATATGAGACTCGCAAAATTCTGCACTTTTCTTTTTTAAACCTTTAGGTGAATCCAATGAACAATCTGCAATGGCTCGATGAAGTAAAATTTAACGAACACGGTCTTGTACCTGCTATTGCACAGCATCATCAAAGCGGGCGTGTGATGATGGTGGCTTGGATGAACCGTGAAGCTTTAGCGTTAACAGCTGAGAAAAACCAAGCGGTGTATTTTTCACGTTCGCGTCAAAAATTATGGCATAAAGGTGAAGAGTCAGGTCATTTTCAAACCGTACACGAAATCCGTTTAGACTGTGATGCCGATGTAATCGTGTTACAAATTGAGCAACACGGCGGGATTGCCTGCCATACCGGTCGTGAATCTTGTTTTTATCGTAAACTCACCGCAAATGGTTGGGAAATTGTCGACGCGCAACTTAAAGATCCAAACACGATCTACGGTGAAAAATCAAGCAACCCACATACGCTTGCCATGAATGCATCAACGGCTCAAGCAGAACAAGTTGAAGTATTGTCATATTTAGGTCAAATGATGGCAGAGCGTAAAGCGGCTGATCCTGATTCATCTTATGTAGCGAAGCTTTATCATAAAGGTTTAAACAAAATCTTAGAAAAGGTTGGTGAAGAAAGTGTTGAAGCGATTATTGCGGCTAAAGACTTTAAAACAGATGCCACAGAAGATAATAAAAACGATTTAATTTATGAAGTAGCAGATCTTTGGTTCCATACCATTGTCATGCTTGGTTACTTTGATCTTGATGTGCAATTGGTGCTGAATGAATTGGCACGTCGTCAAGGTTTATCAGGTTTGGTTGAAAAAGCCAACCGAGACCACTAAATTTTGTCTGTGTCTGCACATCAGCCCACCCCCGAACAAGCGGTTGCCATTGAACAAGCCTGCCAAGGCAACTCTTTAAAAGTTGTGGCTTATGCCGGCACAGGTAAAACCACCACCTTACAAATGATGAGTGCTGCCATGCCCAAACGGCGTGGTATGTACTTGGCATTTAACAAAGCCATTGCCACCGAAGCGCAAAGCAAATTTGGCAGTAACGTGGATTGTCGTACCTTTCACTCACTTGCTTATCGCAATGTGGCACGCGGCATTACCAACAAACTGCGATTACCACGGTTAAGTCCAAGCTTTTTAGCCAAAGAGTACCACTTAACCCCCATTACCTTACGCCGCCTCATGGGTGGACGTTATGAAAAATACGTCCTTATGCCCTCGCGCTTGGCAAGCTTAGTGGCGGATGCCGTTGGCTTTTTTTGCTCAACGAGTTCGCAATATCCTGCACCCAGACATTTACAAGCCCCAAGCTGGTTACACCCCGATGATATCGAAAGCTTACAACAGCATTTGTATCCTGCGCTTGAACGACGTTGGTTAGAGTCGATTGATCCTCATCATCAAGCTGGTATTGGGCATGACATTTATTTAAAACTGTGGGCACTGTCTGAACCAAATATTCCTGCCGACTATATTTTGTTTGATGAAGCCCAAGATGCCGACCCTTTAATGCTTGGGATTTTGCTACGTCAACAACGCTCACAAGTGATTTATGTTGGCGATGCACATCAGCAAATTTATGCATGGCGTGGTGCTATCAATGCCATGCAAAAACTGCCTTTGCCTGAATCACGTTTGACCACATCGTTTCGTTTTGGTCCCGACATTGCAGCCAATGCCAATGCTATTTTAAGTGCTTTACATGAAACCGTACCTCTATTGGGTTACCAAGCGCTTGATTCAAAATTAATTCGTACACAACATCATGGTACACGTGATGCGATTTTATGCCGCACCAACGCCCGCGCTATGGAATTGTTACTGGCAGGTTTAGTCAAAGGCGATAAAGTCAGTCTACAAGCTGACCATGTTAAATTGGCGCGCTTTGTCGATGCAGCGAGTTTACTCAAACAAGGCCGCCGCCCCAATGATGTGCCTGAACTGGCTTGGTTTAATTCATGGCATGACGTGCATGAATATTGTGAAACCAATGAAGGCAGTGACATAAAACCTTTGGTCAAATTGGTGGATGATCACGGCACCGATGCACTTAAACGCGCTTTAGTCAAAATCACCCCGATTGCCCAAGCCGACTATATTATTTCCACGGCGCATAAAGCCAAAGGCTTAGAATGGAATCGGGTACACATTGAAGATGACTACCAATTTAAGCTCAATCAAAATGATTATAAAATAACTGATGAAGAGTTACGTTTACTGTATGTTGCGTGTACTCGTGCTAAAGTCAGTCTAAATATTCACCATATTTATGACTTGATGCAATTACTCAACAAGAAAATGCCAGCATCAATGCGTAGATAAATACATCATTTAGGTGCTCAATGAAGCTCTCTACGTTTATATTAAAAAATACCGCTCCATTTGTTCGACTCAAACTCAATATTCCAAGCCACAAGCATATGACTGTCATTGCCGGCGAACAAGGTTCAGGCAAAAGCAGCTTATTAAAACATCTGTATCATAGCCTGACATGGTTTCAAGCCCGCTCACGTGATTTACGTAGCTCAGGCGTGGTCATGAGCGAACAAGACATGTTAGAACAAAAGCAAACCGCGGAGCTAACAGTGAGCGTGCAGATCAGTGATGCATTACAACAATTTATACATACACAAAATACAGAACCTCGCCCTAATCTTTATACATGGCAGCTCAAAAAATCAAATCTGAGTGCAGTGGAAACAGCTGAGTTAGAGCATTTAGCCAAAATGTATAAACGTGCCAATCATCACGACCCTGATTATGGTTTACCTTTGCTGGCTTATTATCCAGCAGAGCGTTTTATTCATGAGGTCAGTTTACTGAGTAAAAATAATCCGCTGGTTTTACAAGCGCAGTATGCCTATGATTTGGTGAGTATCCCTTACACCACGTTTAGTCGTTTTTTTGAATGGCTGCGTGAAATTCATGATGTTGAAAATGCCCAAGCTGCTACCTATTTAGCCCGTTTACAACAGCTTGAGCTGACCGATGTGCAACAGCACTTGACTACTCAACCACCACGTCCTCATTTAACAGCACTTAAAACTGCCCTACACACCGTGTTGCCTGAAATTGAAGATTTGTTTTTAGACTATCAACCTAAAATTCAACTTAAAGTCAAAATCAATGGCGAGGTCTTGCTGTATCAACAACTGGCCAGCAGTTTAAAAATTTGGATTGCTTTAATTGGCGATGTGGTACGCCGTTTATGCGTATTAAATCCCACTCAGTTACAACCGTGTTTAGCAGGGGATGGTATGTTACTGATTGATCAAATTGAACAGCAACTGGATGAGTCACATATCAGTACATTGTTACCACGTCTACAACAGGCTTTTCCAAAGCTACAGATCATTGTAACCACATCTAATCCTGAATTACTCAATCTGCAACCTGAATATCACTGCTTAAAATTGCATGCAGGCAAATTACAGCCCTTAATTACGCAAATTATGATTTTTAATGAAACTTACCGTAATTTGTACACCCCATGTCTTGAACTCACAGAAACTACAACACCTGTTGAGATGCTCACCCTGCCTGAACAGCCTTATGATGAGTTACTGACCCAGATTCAGCAACAATTCAATCTAGAACAACAACAGCAATTGATTTTGGATTTACAGAATTTACACGCCCAGCAGTTGCATAGTAAAACTCTTGAATAAGCCCTGTCATGCAAGGCTGTGCTTGATCAAGCAATACCAGAGTATGCTGCTTTGAGCCTAGTTGACATAGGTTAAACTCAGCAGGTTTTATGTTTTTTTGGTGTCTGCGCAAAAGTGTTTGAAGTTGTGTTGTTCGTGTAATAAGATCAAATAAAATCAACACTTTTATAGTAAAATCCGATTTTAATGTCGTTTTTTTCATCAAGTTGCGCAACACAACTTGTTAGTGACACCTGTAAACACCTTTGGTTTTCAAGCTTGAGCCTTTTTTGGATCACTCTTTGTGGTCCTGTAAGTTTGAAAAAATAAGATTCACCCTTAGGTTTTTAACCTATCACGACAATGGATATCAGTGTGCTACCGATTATTATCTTATTACCGCTAGTACTAGGCACCACCCTTGTCTCGTGGCTGAAGCAATTTTCGCGCGGGGTAACAGCTTTAGCGGCTATTGGCATCAGTTTAAGCAGTTTGGTTTTACTGCTTTTACATGCCCCTGATGTACTCAATGGTCAGGTCATTCAACAAACATGGCGTTGGCTACCTGAATTAGGCCTAAATCTAAGCTTTAGGCTTGACGCTTTGGGGTTGCTCTTTGCGCTGCTCATTAGCGGCATTGGGACATTAATTTTTATTTATGCCTATTACTATTTAGGCCCCAAAAATTCGCTCAGTAAGCTCTACATGCTTTTAATGCTGTTTATGGCAGCCATGCTTGGGATTGCGCTGTCTAATAACTTGATTTTACTGCTGACCTTTTGGGAGCTAACCAGTATTTCATCATTTTTATTGGTGGGTTATTGGAGCAATTACGATGCTGCACAACGCGGCTCGCGTATGGCACTCACCATTACCGGTATGGGCGGTCTGGGTCTGCTGGGTGGTTTTATTTTACTGGGACAAATCACCGGCACCTATGAGATTGATCAGATTTTAACAATGACGGATCAGATCCAAAGTCATGCGTTATTTGTGCCTATGTTGTTATTGGTACTCTTGGGTGCTTTTACCAAAAGTGCGCAATTTCCTTTTCACTTTTGGCTGCCCAATGCCATGGCGGCACCAACACCAGTGTCGGCCTATTTGCATTCTGCCACCATGGTGAAAGCCGGTATTTTTTTAGTGGCGCGTTTATTGCCAATTTTTGCCGGCGCTGCGTTATTTCATAATATTGTGACCTTTGTGGGTTTGTTGACCTTATGTATGGCTGCATTTTTTGCCATTTTTAAGGAAGATTTAAAAGGCTTGTTGGCTTATTCCACCATCAGTCATTTAGGTTTAATTATGTGTTTATTGGGCATTGGTTCACCACTTGCGGTAGCCGCTGCCATGTTCCACATTATTAACCATGCCACGTTTAAAGCGGCGCTGTTTATGATTGCTGGCATTATTGACCATGAATCTGGCACCCGTGATTTACGTAAGTTATCCGGTCTATGGCAACTGTTGCCATTTACCGCCACACTGACCATGATTACTGCCGCGTCTATGGCGGGTGTGCCACTGACCAATGGCTTCTTATCTAAAGAGATGTTCTTTACCGAACTTTTGGCTAACTTAACTGGACCACTGATGATTGCTTCGGCAGTGGTGGCAACTTTAGCCGGTATTTTTGCCGTGGCCTATTCAACACGTTTGGTACATGGGGTATTTTTTGATGGCCCTCTTGGTAAAAACGTACCCAATAAAGACGCGCATGAACCACCTTTTGGTATGCGTGCACCGGCCACGTTACTTGCTATTTTATGTATTTTAGTCGGAATTTTACCGAGTTTATTGCTTGAACATATCGTCAATGCCACGACCCGTGCCAGTACGCAAAACTTCGCTTTTGAAGGCACTCATCTTGCTATTTGGCATGGTATTAATACACCGCTATTGATGAGTGTGATTGCCCTAGTGGGTGGTTTACTGTTTTATTTTGCTTTGGCAAAAGGTGGACGTTTGCGTGACATCGACCTTGATCCACGCTTAGGTAAACTGCAAGGCAAATTACTCTTTGAAGATGCGCTTAAACATTTATTGCAATGGGCACGTAAGCTCAAAGTCCATACTGAAACCGGTTCACTACAAAGCTATTTGTTTTACATCATTGTGTTCACCTTGGTGTTGGTGGCCATGCCATTGTTATTCCAAGACTTAACCACAGGCACGCGCATCTTAACCCCGGCACCTATCTTAGCCATTGTGTTATGGCTGTTATTGTTCTCAGCCTGTTGGATGATGTTGTGGTTCCACCATGAACGTATCAAAGCTGTCTTGATTAGTGGTGCAGTGGGCTTAGTGGTCACCATGATGTTTGTGGCGTTGTCGGCACCCGATTTGGCTTTAACCCAAATTACGGTAGATGTGGTCACCACGGTGTTGTTGCTGATGAGCTTATCTTTATTACCGCAACTTACGCCTTATGAATCGAGTCGTTCACGCCGTTGGCGGGATGCTTTAATTGCCATTGGTGGCGGTTTGTCGATTGGTTGGATTGCTTGGCTGATTATGACCCGTGATCACAACTCGATTTCGTGGTTCTTTATGCAACAATCGATTCCACTGGGTGGCGGCACCAACGTGGTGAACGTGATTTTAGTAGATTTCCGTGGCTTTGATACCTTTGGTGAAATCACCGTGCTTGGCATCGCGGCAATTGGTGCGTTATGTATGATGGATGGTATGCGTGCGCATGGCACCACCATTACCCAAGGCCTAACTTATCGCTTTAACCCATCGCCTTTAATGCTACGTATGACTGCGTCTTGGATTTTACCATTGGCCTTAGTAGTCAGCGTGTATATCTTCTTACGTGGTCATAACTTACCAGGGGGTGGTTTTATTGCAGGTTTGGTCACGGCTATGGCCCTGGTCATTCAATATATTGCTTTAGGTCAAGATCGTGCCGAACAAATGCTCAATGCCCAATCTGGACGTTTATATGAAGTATGGATTGGTGCAGGTTTAGTGATTGCGGGACTGTCAGGTATTGGGTCATGGTTCTGGGGTCGTCCATTCTTAACAAGTGCACACATTTATGTATCGCCTCCGGTGTTAGGCGAGATGCATTTGGCCTCAGCAGCCCTGTTTGATTTAGGGGTGTATATCACGGTGGTAGGTGCAACGATGTTACTGATCTCGGTGCTGGGTGATTCACGTCATTCAAGCATGTCGGGTCCTGTACCTAAGGGGAAATAAGATGATCAGCTTAGAATTTTTATTGGCCTCTGCCATTGGTTTATTGATCGCCACAGGAATTTATTTGGTGCTACGTGCGCGTACTTTTCCGGTAGTGTTGGGCTTGGCCATGATTGGTTATGCGGTCAATATTTTCTTATTTACCATGGGGCGTGTACAAATTAACTCACCGGCCGTCCTCACCAATACGACACAAGCCACCGATCCACTCCCACAGGCCTTGGTACTCACTGCCATTGTAATTGGTTTTGCAACCACCGCTTTTATTGTGCAATTGGCACTACGCAGCCGCTTTGAATCAGGGACAGATCACGTTGACTCTAAAGAAGATCTACCTGCCATTGACCCACGCGAGGATGAGCCCTAATGACTGATCTTCTACATTTTTGGCAGCAACACGCACCTATTTTTAGTATTTTAATTCCAGCGCTCACTGCCTTTATTTTGCTATTACTAGGCAATCCCGGTTCAGGTGCATTGGCGTATGATTGGCGTCAACCGTGGCGTCGTGGTATTAGCTATGTTTCGGCAACCTTAGGTTTGGCCACAGCCCTTTGCTATTTAAGTTATGCCAGTAGCGGGCAAATTATTATTTATAACTTAAGTGAGTGGGCTGCGCCTTTTGGCATTATTTTAGTGCTCGATCAGCTCTCTGCATTAATGTTGGTGCTGACCTATACCCTTGCTGTTCCAATTTTATGGTATGCCAGCCGACAATGGGATGAACGCGGTCGCTATTTCCATGCCATGCTGCACTTTCTGATTATGGGTCTGTGCGGAGCATTTTTAACGGGCGATTTATTTAACCTGTTTGTGTTCTTTGAAATCTTGCTGATGGCATCTTATGTGTTGCTATTACATGGTCAGGGCAAGGTGCGTTTTCAGCTAGGCATTCATTATGTCACCATTAACTTATTGGCATCTGCGCTATTTTTAATTGGTTTGGGCATGATTTATGGCAGCGTTGGCAGTTTAAATATGACCGACGTGGCACGTTTAATGCCAATGCTTGAACCTACTGAGCAGCGCTTGGCGGTGGCTGGTGGTCTCATGCTATTTGTGGTGTTTGGGATTAAAGCTGCCATGTTACCCGTGGGTTTTTGGCTACCAAAAACCTACGCTGTGGCAGCCACCCCTGTTGCTGCATTCTTTACCATTATGACCAAAGTCGGGATTTATGCCATCTTACGGATTAATGGGACAGTCTTTGATGACCCGTTAAGCCATAGCATTTTGGCACCGTGGTTACTCACCATTGGTCTGATCACCTCGCTATATGGTGCCATTGCAGCACTGGGTGCTGAGCGTTTACGCCGTTTTGTTGGCTTTATGATTTTGTCCTCTGTGGGCACAATTTTAGTGGCCATTGCCATGCTAAACCCGCAAGCATGGGCTGGTGCATTATATTACATGTTACACAGTACCCTAATTGCAGCGGCACTGTATTTAATGGGCGGTTGGATCACCTCACAACGGGGTGAGTTTAAAGACCACCTCAAAGTTGCCCCACAGATCAAACAACAAAAAGTTGCTTCAATCACCTTTTTTATTATTGCTTTGATGATGGCAGGTTTGCCGCCTTTTAGTGGCTTTTTAGGTAAAGTGTTTATTTTACAAGCCACAGCAGGACATGCTTATCAAGCTTGGATTATTGCGACTTTACTGTTGGTCAGCTTACTGAGCATTATTGGCTTTACCCGCGTTGGTTTTATTCTGTTTTGGCGTGCCACAAAACCTGAAGACGATGTCACCAGCGAAGCCTATCTGGCCTATCAAGTGCTGCCTGCCAAAGCACCACCACGCAATGACACGGCCATTTATATACTGCTAGCCATATTGATGGGCTATGTACTATTTGCCAGTCCCATTCAGCGTTATATGAACAGCACAGCCTTGCAAATTCAAAATAATGAATTGTATGAGGCCACGATTTTAAAACGTGACGCCGACAATCAGGTCATTAGCGTGCAACCCTATGATCCAGAAAATCTGCCACAAACCAAATATGCTGGTGAAAGCATTGATCCAAATGCACACCTCATTCCGTATGTGATTTCTGAAGAGACCTTACAAGGTGAGCATATTTCTGAGTTTAAGCAGCGCCAAATCCTCAAACAGCAACAACAATTGAGTGATCCTACCGGCGACAAACTACAACCCGTACAGGAGGGCTACTAATGCAATACAGCTTTTTTCAACGCTGGTTTCCGCATCCTTTCGTTTCGGTGTTGGTTGGCATCAGTTGGATCATGTTAGCGCAGAGTTTGGAAGTGGGTAGTTTGGTGATGGCATTGATTCTTGCCATTGCCATCCCGCGTTTAATTCGTCCTTTTGTAGAGCGTACACCTGACATTCACTGGCTGCCGTCTTTTAAGCTATTTTTAGTGGTGCTGTGGGATATCGTGATTTCCAATTTGCGCGTGGCTAAATTGGTGTTAGGTCCCACCGACAAATTGCAACCTAAATGGTTTCGTGTGCCACTGGAAACTAAACATGAGCAAGTTAATACCTTATTAGCGATGATCATTACCACCACACCCGGTACAGTCACAGCGGGTATTGACCAAGATCGTGGTGATATTTTGGTACATGCTTTAAGTACAGAGGATGTAGATGAAGAAATTCATCTCATCAAAGCACGCTATGAAAAACCACTCATGGAAATTTTTGACGTACAGACAGGAGATGTTGCATGAACACCATTTTGCCTTATGCATTGGGCATTAGCTTACTTGCCATTACCCTGTCGATGCTGATGTGCTTGTATCGCCTGGTAATTGGGCCATCAATTGTAGATCGCTTATTGGCGCTGGATACCTTGTTTTTAAATGCTACAGGCTTAGTCATTGTACTGGGAATTTATTGGACCAGCACTTCACTGTTTGAAGGTGCCTTGTTGGTAGCGATGCTAGGCTTCGTCTCTACAGCCGCCTTAGCACGTTACTTTACTACCGGTCACGTGATCGACTAGGAGCGACTGTATGTCTTTAGTTTTAGAAATATTGGTGTCAATCTTTTTGGTCATGGGTGGTTTATTTATGTTGATCGGCGGCATCGGTATGGTGCGTCTGCCTGATTTATTTATGCGCCTCCATGCTCCGACCAAATCAAGTACTTTAGGACTAGGTGGCTTTTTAATGGCCGCTATTATTTTTTCGGCAGCACATGGGCGTTTTGGCTTTGCCGAAATCTTAATTACTTTGTTTGCCTTTATTACTGCGCCGGTATCGGCCAATTTAATGGCACAAGCCGCCCTGCATTTACGTTTACGCTCCATGAGTGGGGATGTACCTGAAAGTTTAGAGCGACCATTACCCTGGCAAAAACATCGTCGTAGTTTTAAACGCTATCAAAAGCAGGTCAAACACGACAATAATGATATTGCCTAAACAAAAAAGCCACCCGAAGGTGGCTTTTTTTATGACAACTTATTCGTCGTCTTTCTTGTCATCGGCTGTAGGTAAATCCTTCACAGCTTCTGCAATCAGACCAAACATATAGTTACCATACGCATTGGTTTTGTCGTAGTGGAAACGTAAACGTGGCGTAATACGTGTCTTAATACGACGGCTGAGTTCATGGCGCAAGAAACCAGATGCTTTGTTCAATACATCTAACGTTTCTTTATTTGCCGTTTCACTTTGCTCATCGCCAAGCTCACGACCCATCACGGTCACATACACTTCAGCATAACCTAAGTCTGGGCTAACTTTGACCGCAGAGATGGTCACCAGACCACCTAAACGCGGATCTTTTAGCTCCTGACGGATCAGTTCAGACAACTCGCGCTGTACTGTGTCCGCCATACGCTTCAGACGTTGACTACCGGCCATTAAAGACTCCGTTTAATCAATTGTACGTCGTATACTTCGATCTTATCCAATGCCTTGATGTCTTTGTAGCCTTTAACTGCAAGACCACATTCCATACCAGCACGAACTTCTTCAACCACTTCTTTATAACGACGAAGCGATTCAAGTTCACCTTGGAACACCACCACGTCATCACGTAATACGCGAATTGGTTTGTTACGATGTAATACGCCTTCAAGAACCATACAGCCTGCAGCTGCACCAAATTTGCTTGAGTGGAATACTTCACGTACTTGCGCCACACCAAGAATCGTTTCACGGTGTTCAGGAGCAAGCTTACCGCTCATCGCAGCTTTCACATCATCAATCAATTGATAGATGATTGAGTAGTAACGAATGTCAATGCTGTCTGCATCTGCTTTTTGACGCGCAGTTGCATCGGCACGTACGTTAAAGCCAAGTAATACCGCTTCAGAAGATTCAGCAAGTGTGACATCAGATTCAGTGATTGCACCAACACCTGAACCAATAATACGTACTTTCACTTCGTCTGTTGCAAGATCAGCAAGTGCAACGTGTAGCGCTTCTAAGGTACCACGTACGTCAGTTTTCAATACAACGTTCACGATAGGCACATCTTTTTTGCCCATAGACGCCATAATGTTTTCAAGACGCATTGCAGATTGACGCTCAAGACGTTTTTGACGTTCACGATCCATACGTGCATCAGCAACTTCACGCGCTTTTTTCTCATCGCTTACAACAAGAACTTCGTCACCTGCCATTGGCGCTTCAGGTAAACCTAAGATTTCAACAGGAATCGAAGGACCTGCAGATTGAATACGTTTACCGTTTTCATCTGTCATAGCGCGAACGCGACCGTAAGATGCACCTGCAAGAACAAGGTCACCTACTTTTAATGTACCGTTTTGAACCAGAATAGACGTTACCGCACCACGGCTGTTGTCTACACGCGCTTCAATGACCACACCTTGAGCTGCACCTTCTTCAGACGCTTTCAACTCAAGCAATTCAGCTTGAAGTGAAATCAAATCAAGAAGTTCATCAATACCTTGACCAGAATGCGCAGAAACCATAGCTACTGGTACGTCACCGCCCCATTGCTCAGGCACGATTTCTTTCACAGTCAATTCGTTTAACACGCGATCTGGATCAGCAGATTCTTTATCCATTTTGTTGATTGCAACAATGATCGGCGTACCCGCAGCACGCGCATGATCAATTGCTTCTGCAGTTTGTGGCATTACACCATCATCTGCTGCAACAACTAAAACAACGATATCAGTCGCTTTGGCACCGCGTGAACGCATTGCAGTAAATGCTGCGTGTCCCGGAGTATCAAGGAATGTGATCATACCTTTATCAGTGGTTACATGGTAAGCACCGATATGTTGGGTAATACCACCTGCCTCGCCTTGTGCCACTTTCGCACGACGAATACGGTCAAGAAGCGATGTTTTACCATGGTCAACGTGACCCATGATGGTTACAACAGGCGCACGCGTTGATTGAACACCACGCGCTTCTTCAGCAGCTTCTAATAAGTTATCTTCAGCTTGTGTATCTGATACAAGAACTGGGTTATGACCCATTTCTTCTACGATTAACGCTGCGATTTCTTGATCAATGGCTTGGTTTTGAGTCACAAGCTCACCCATTTTCATGAGTGCTTTGATCACTTCGCGCACCTTGATTGCCATCTTAACTGCAAGATCAGCAACAATGATGGTTGAACCAATTTCAACATCGTAAACTTGTTTTTTAACAGGTTTTTCAAAACCATGTTTGTTTGAAGAGCTGGTTTTTAAACCGCGTTTAGGCTGTTTGCTAAAGCTTTGCTCTTCTTGACCACGACGACCACCTTTTTTCGGTGCACGTGCAGTTGGCGTATTGGTACCACGTTTGATTTCGCGGTCTTCTTTGTTAAATGAATCTTCATATGCTTGACCTACAAGGCCTGCAGCAAGTGGAGAATCATCTACAACACGAATCGTTGGCGCATTGTCTTCAGCTGAATACTTAGACGCCATTTGACGCATTTGCTCAAGCGTACGTTGTTGCGCTTCTTCTGCTGCGCGACGACGTGCTGCTTCTTCCACTGCTTTTAATTTTGCAGCTTCTGCTTCACGCGCACGTTTTTGCTCAGGAGTTTCAATCGCTTTAATTTGCGACTTAACCACTGGCTTGTTGGTCGATTTGCGTTTTACCACAACCGCAGCTTTAGACACTTCTTGCTTTTCACTGCTTTGTTTTGCAGCGGCACGCATGGCTTCTAAAGCTTTGTTTGCGTTATTGACGCCAGATACTGGAGCATCAGATTGAGCTTTAGCTTTATCAGCTTCAGCTTTAGCCAATGCTTCTGCTTTGATCTGCTCTGGATCTGGTTTGACAAAAGTATGTTTTTTGCGAACTTCTACGTTAATAGTTTTCGCCTTACCTGAGGTACTTGCTACCTTAGCGGTGCTGGTTGTTTTACGTTTCAACGTGATTTGTCCTGCTTGACCCACGTCTTGACCATGAATTTTCTTCAAATGGTTCACGAGGGTATCTTGTTGTTCTGTGGAAATAATATCTTCAGGCTGACGTTGCGGTAAGCCTGCATCACGAACTTGCTCTAAAAGTGTTTCAACCGAGCGATTAACGCTCACTGCCAAATCTTTAATCGACTTGTCCGCCATATTACCTCCTAGTTAAACCATGATTCGCGCGCTTTCATAATGAGTTGACCCGCTTTCTCAGCACCTAAAGCTTCGATATCTGCGATATCATCCGTAGCTTGGTCTGCCAAATCATCGACAGTTACCACGCCACGAGCAGCAAGCGCGTAGGCAATCTCTTGTGTCATTCCTTCCATTGCTAGAAGTTCAGCACTTGGATCTTGGATATTTTCCTGTTGTTTCAATGCATCAGCTAAAGCAATTTCTTTAGCACGACCTTGTAACATTTCTACTGTTTCAGCATCTAATTCGATTTCATCGAATGTTTCAGCCGGAACATATGCAATTTCTTCTAACGAAGTGAAGCCCATTTCCACTAAAGCCATTGCTAAGTCTTCAGCAATATCAAGACGCGACACAAACATGTCTAAATATTGTTGTGCTTCATTTTGTTGACGTGCTTGGTATTCTGATTCAAGCATCATGTCGAGCTTAAAGCCAGTTAATTCTGACGCTAAACGGACGTTTTGACCTTGTGAACCAATAGCACGTGCAAGTTGATCACTGGTTGCAAAGATGATATCTGCAGTGCGTGCATCTTCATCAATCACAATGCTTGATACATCAGCAGGCTCTAAAGCACTGGCGATATATTGCGCTGGATCATCTGACCATACCACAACGTCAATACGCTCACCATTTAATTCAGATTGTACCGCTTGGATACGTGTACCACGCATACCAATACAAGCACCCACTGGATCAATACGATGATCGTTGGTTTTCACTGCAATTTTAGCACGAACACCCGGTTGACGTGCAGCTGCTTTAATTTCAATAATTTCTTCAGAAATTTCTGGAATTTCCTTTTTCATTAAAGCAATCAGCATGTCAGGTTTAGCGCGTGACAATTGTAATTGTGCACCACGACCTTCACGGTTAACGTTAAACAAAATTGCATTGACACGTTGTTTAGGACGCAAAATTTCTTTTGCAATCATTTCTTCACGTGCTAAATACGCTTCTGCATTTTCGCCAAGATCAATGATAAAGCCATCTTTAGTTTGCTTTTTCACTTCACCGTAAATCAGCTCACCCACTTTAGACTCATAAGCATCAGCAATTAAAGCGCGTTCTGCTTCACGAATCTTTTGTACAATCACTTGCTTTGCAATTTGCGCCGCAATACGACCAAAATCAATCGATTCAACTTCAAGTTCACGAATGTCACCAATTGACCACTGTGCTGGATCAACATCAGAAATGGCATCTTGACACGCCGGCATTTCATGATCTTCATCAGCCACAACTTCCCATTGACGGAAAGTACGGTAGTCACCTGTTTTACGATCGATTTCTACACGTAATTGTGCTTCTTCCGAGTGTGTGCCTTCGTAAAATTTCTTTTTCGTTGCTGCAACTAACGCTTGCTCAAGCGCTTCAAAGATTGCTTCACGAGGTACACCTTTTTCGTTACTAACCGTTTCTACTACGGTAAGAATTTCACGTGCCATAAGTCACCTATTCTCAGATTCTTTTTCAATTAGTCTTGGTAAACTAAATTTGCCTTATCAATGTTGTGACTGTCGATTTCCAACACTTGTTGTTTTTCAACTTCCACTTGAATCATTTCGCTTTCAAGATCAACTGAAACAAGTTTCGCCTGAAATTTACGACGGTTGTCTACAGCACTAATCAAGCGTAATGCGACTTGCTGACCTACGTACGCAGGCATCTGTTGTAATTGGAAAAATGGACGATCCCAACCCGGAGATGATACTTCAAGTGAGTATTCGCCAGAAATTGGGTCATGTACATCGAGCATTGCGCCAACTTGTTGTGTTACGCGAACACAATCTTGTACGCCAATACCACGACCTTGTTCTTCTTCACCATCTTCATTTAAGACCGGTGTGGTTTGATCAACTTCTTTATCAATATAAATACGTAATAAAGAACGTTTTCCTTGCGGCAAAAATTCAATGCCCCATAGGTCAACACCACAAGCTTGCACAGCAGGAGCGATTAGGTCTTGGAGTGCTTGAGTTTTATTTGATAGCTTCATTTACTCTCGTCAATTTTGTGCGATTCAATGGTCAGAACGACCATAAGATTGGACAGGACTATAATAGTAGTGAAACATGACTATTTGACCAATTGATGTCGGCACTACACGATAGCCAATAAAAAAGGGCGTTAATCGCCCTCATTATTACACAGAAAAACAAATGTCCACTGTGCAAAAAGGCCCACCTTGTTGTGAGCCTTTAGAAAACTTGGTAGCGGGAGCTGGATTTGAACCAACGACCTTCGGGTTATGAGCCCGACGAGCTACCAGACTGCTCCATCCCGCATCAACGTGCAAAAATTATATCTGTATTACGATTAATTTTCAATCTAAAAATTTAATCGCACTAATTAAGTTCTGGCTTAATTAAAAGTGGTAGCGGGAGCTGGATTTGAACCAACGACCTTCGGGTTATGAGCCCGACGAGCTACCAGACTGCTCCATCCCGCAACAACATATACAAATTTTATCTCACTTAAATCTTAAGTGCTTATTTAGTTTGCATCTAAATAAGATTGGTAGCGGGAGCTGGATTTGAACCAACGACCTTCGGGTTATGAGCCCGACGAGCTACCAGACTGCTCCATCCCGCATCAACAGATTTGCCGCTTAACACCAACCTAAATTTCTGGATTATAAGTTGGTGCGGAAGGGGGGACTTGAACCCCCACGCCCGAAAGCACTACCACCTCAAGGTAGCGTGTCTACCAATTCCACCACCACCGCAGCAGGTCGCATTCTAAGGGCTTCTTTGTTAAAAGGGAAGCCCTATTTTGCTTTATTCTGCGCTTTTAGGCTCAACTGGCGAAGTTTCAGGCGATGTTGCCGGTACACTTTGCGTTGTTGACACCGATTTTAGGCTATAGGCTTCATTCGATTGATTTTTCGCAAAAATGGCCAGCGTCAAACTGGTGATAAAAAACAATGCAGTTAAAATCCCAGTTAAACGACTTAAAAAATTACCTGAACCTGAAGCACCAAATACTGTCGCTGCACCGCCACCACCAAACGAGGCACCCGCATCTGCACCCTTACCATGCTGAACTAAAATTAATACGATCATTAACAAGGCTAAGATAATATGTACGACCAGCACAAAAGTTTGCATGCTGTACTCCTAATTATTTTGTATTGGCAAATGCTAAGGCGATTTGATGGAACGACTCGGCATTTAATGACGCACCACCGACCAAAGCACCATTAATATCTGGGCAAGCGGCTAACTCTACTGCATTTTCAGCTTTTACACTACCACCGTACAAAATAGCCATATTGGCGCCATGTGGGGTCAATTGTTTTAAGCCTTCACGAATTTTTGCATGCATGGCTTGCGCATCTTCAGGCGATGCTGTTTTACCTGTACCAATCGCCCAAATCGGCTCATAAGCAACCACAATATTACGCCATGCGTCGCCTTTGACTACAGCAGCAATATCACAAATTTGTTGCAAAACTACAACTTCAGCTTGCCCTGCTTCACGTTCTGCTAAGCTTTCACCCACACAGTAAATCACCGTTAAACCTGCATTGAGGGCATTTTGCACTTTAGCATTTAACTGATCACGCTGATCGGCAAAAATTTCACGGCGCTCTGAGTGACCCACCAACACGTAGCCCACACCATGATCTGCGAGTAACTCAGCACTCACTTCACCAGTATAAGCGCCTGTCGCTGCAATACGTGATACATCTTGCGCCACAGTGTAAACAGGACGTGCGGCATCAGCCAATTGGGCTTGTACAGCACCCAAAGCCAACATGGTTGGTGCAATGCCTAAATGACATTTTTCTTGTGCAATTGGACTATTTTGCAATAATTGTTTAAATTCATTCAGTAATTGCTGTGCTTGTGCCTGCACTGGATTCATTTTCCAGTTGCCTACAACCCAAGGGGTAATGGTCGATGCCGACATAGATGACCTATAAAAAACAATTCATAAAAACGCACATATTCTACACGCAATTGCAAAATTTAGAGCATACTTATTTTATACGATCTGTTTCGTTGCGATGTGAATCGTCTATAAAAGCCATACAACAGCTAAAAAGCAGACATTTAATTTTAACTAGTTCAATTTTTGTCCCATATTTAGGGCAAAGACAACATTTTCAGATATAGTATTTTCATGCAACAAAAGTATAATTTCGTTATACGTATTATAAACATTTTAAATTGAGGATCATTGGGGCATGTCATTTACACACGGGGCACCTAAATTTACAGGCTTTATTCGAAGACTTGTCGATGACGGCATTATTGCACCTGAAGCAATGCAACAGGCGATCTTAAGTGCGAAAAAAAGTGAACAAGATATTGTTCCATTTTTAATCCATCATTTAAATGTTCCAGCATATACAATCGCTGAGAAAATCTCCCAAGAATTTGGTGAACCTCTATTTGATTTAAGTACGTATAACTTCTCTTATCTGGTTCGTGATCTGATTGAAGATAAATTTATTTTAAAATATCGGGTTTTGCCTATTTTTCAACGTGGTCACCTGCTGTATTTGGCCACCAGTAACCCGACCAATATTGATGCTCTAGACGCCATTCGCTTTAACAGTAAAAAGAATATTGAGTTGGTGATTGTTGAACATGATAAAATTGAAAAAGCCATCGACACCCATTTTGCTGAAGAAACCAATTTTGATTTTGACGATGACCTCGATTTAGATTTACAAGCAGACCCAGATCAAAGTTCTGAACAAGAACAAGTCAGTGCAGAAGATGAAGCACCGATCGTCAAATATATTAATAAATTACTGATTGATGCGATTCGCTTAGGGGCATCAGATTTACACTTTGAACCTTATGAAAAAACCTATCGCGTGCGCTACCGTATTGATGGTGTGTTACGTCAAGTTGCAACCCCGCCTCTACAATTGGCGACACGTTTGTCGGCACGTTTAAAAGTCATGTCACAAATGGATATTTCTGAAAAACGTGTACCACAAGATGGTCGTATTAAACTTAAAATTTCTAAAACCAAAGCCATTGATTTTCGTGTCAACTGCTTACCTACGCTGTTTGGTGAGAAACTGGTTTTACGTATTTTAGATCCATCAAGTGCTATGCTCGGTATTGATGCGCTAGGCTATGAACCTGATCAAAAAGCCTTATTTATGGATGCATTAGCCAAACCGCAAGGCATGTTGTTAATTACAGGTCCGACAGGTTCAGGTAAAACCGTATCTTTATATACTGGCCTCAACATCTTAAACCGTGAAGATACCAATATTTCAACCGCCGAAGATCCTGTTGAGATTAACTTAGAAGGTATTAATCAGGTCAACGTCAATCCTAAAGTTGGCTTAACCTTCGCAGCAGCACTGCGCTCCTTCTTACGTCAAGATCCAGATATTGTCATGGTTGGTGAGATTCGAGACTTAGAAACAGCAGAGATTGCCATTAAAGCAGCACAAACGGGTCATATGGTAATGTCGACTTTGCATACCAACAGTGCACCTGAAACACTGACCCGTTTACGCAATATGGGTGTTCCCTCTTTTAATATTGCAACATCAGTCAACCTAGTGATTGCACAGCGTTTGGCGCGTCGTTTATGTAAGCAATGTAAAGCACCGATTGAAATTCCAAAAAACAGCTTACTGGAACTGGGCTTTACCGAAGAAGATTTACAACAAGAGTTTCAAATCTATCAACCGATTGGTTGTAGTGATTGCCGTGAAGGTTATAAAGGTCGCGTGGGGATTTATGAAGTGATGAAAGTCACGCCTGAAATTTCCAAGCTGATTATGGAAGATGCCAATGCGTTAGAAATCTCCAAGCTTTCACAACAATTGGGGTTTAGTAACCTGCGTCGTTCAGGTTTACTAAAAGTGATGCAAGGGGTGACCTCTTTACAAGAAGTTAACCGCGTAACGAGTGAATAGACAAAGTATTTAAAATAAGGATAACTTGCATGGCTGTCAAAAAAGCACAGATGATGCCGATTTTCATCTACGATGGTGTTGATCGTAAAGGGGTTAAGATTAAAGGGGAAATTCCTGCGCGTAATATGGCTTTGGCTAAAGTCACACTACGTAAGCAAGGGGTAACCATTAAAACCATTCGCGAAAAGAAAAAGAATATTCTTGAAGCGTTCACCAAAAAGCGTGTTTCTACCTTAGATATCACTATTTTTACCCGACAATTGGCCACCATGATGAAAGCGGGTGTGCCATTGGTACAAAGCTTTGAAATTGTGGCTGAAGGTCTAGACAACCCTGCTATGCGTGAAGTGGTGTTAGGTATTAAAGGTGAAGTGGAAGGTGGTAACACCTTTGCCGGTGCCTTACGTAAATATCCACAACATTTTGATAAATTATTTTGCTCCTTGGTCGAATCGGGTGAACAATCGGGTGCTTTAGAGACCATGCTCGATCGCGTGGCCATTTATAAAGAAAAGAGTGAACTTTTAAAACAAAAAATTAAAAAAGCCATGAAATACCCAGCCACGGTGATTGTGGTTGCAGTGGTGGTGACCATTATTTTGATGGTCAAAGTGGTGCCGGTATTCCAAGATTTATTTAGCTCATTTGGTGCTGACTTACCCGCCTTTACCCAAATGGTGGTCAATATGTCCAATTGGATGCAAAGTTATTGGTTTATTTTAATAATTGCGATTGCAGCAGCAATTGCCTTATTTTTAGAAGCCAAAAAACGTAGCCAAAAATTCCGTAACTTGCTGGATAAAACTGCGCTTAAACTACCGATTTTTGGAGATTTGGTCTATAAAGCTATTATTGCGCGTTATAGCCGTACCCTTGCAACTACGTTTGCAGCTGGTGTACCACTGATTGATGCACTAGAATCTACTGCCGGTGCGACCAATAATATTGTCTATGAAGAAGCTGTGATGAAAATTCGTGATGATGTAGCAACCGGCCAACAGCTACAATTTTCTATGCGTGCCACTAATCTTTTTCCATCTATGGCCATTCAGATGGTATCGATCGGTGAAGAATCGGGTTCTTTAGATGCTATGCTTGATAAAGTTGCTACACATTATGAAAATGAAGTAGACAATGCTGTTGACGGTTTAACTGCCATGATGGAACCTCTGATTATGGCCGTTTTAGGTGTGTTGGTCGGTGGCTTAGTGGTCGCGATGTACTTACCGATCTTCCAAATGGGTTCTGTGGTGTAATGCAAGACATTCTATATTTTTTGAGCAACAACCCAACTGCGCTGTATATCGCAGTTGGGCTTTTTAGTCTCTGCATCGGTAGTTTTTTAAATGTGGTGATTTACCGCACCCCAAAAATGATGCAACAAGAATGGCATAACGAATGTCAAATGCTGTTGCATCCTGAACAACCCATCATTGACGAAAGTAAGCTGACCTTAAGCCAACCTGCGTCAACTTGTCCAAAATGTCATAGCACTATTCGTTGGTATCAAAATATTCCTGTTGTAAGTTGGCTTGTGTTACGTGGCAAATGCGGCACATGCCAAAATCCTATTAGCATGCGCTACCCTTTGATTGAACTGCTGACTGCAGTGTGTGCTTTGGTGGTGGTCGCTGTGCTTGGGCCCACGCTACAGATGCTATTTGGTTTAGTGCTCACTTATATTTTAATTGCACTGACCTTTATTGATTTTGATACGCAATTATTGCCTGATCGCTATACCTTACCTTTGGCGGCCTTGGGCTTAATCGTCAATAGTTATGCACTGTACACCACACCAACCATGGCGATTTGGGGTTATGTGATTGGTTTTTTATGCTTATGGATTGTGTATTACCTGTTTAAATTGGTGACAGGTAAAGAAGGCATGGGCTATGGCGATTTTAAATTACTCGCCGCTTTAGGTGCATGGATGGGGCCTTTAATGCTGCCATTAATTGTACTACTGTCGTCGGTTGTCGGTGCAATTATTGGGATTATTTTACTTAAAGTACGTAAGGAAAATCAGGCATTTGCCTTTGGTCCTTATATTGCAATTGCAGGTTGGATTGCCTTTTTATGGGGCGATAAAATCATGAAGATTTACTTAGGATAAGGAATTCACCATGCGCTTGATTGTTGGACTTACAGGAGGCATTGGCAGTGGTAAGTCGGCTGCCAGTGCATGGTTTGAGCAACAAGGTATTTGCGTAGTAGATGCTGATGTTGTGGCACGTGAAGTGGTGCAGGTTGGTTCGCCGGTATTACAACAATTGGTGGCAAGCTTTGGGGATTGGGTGTTACTTGAAAATGGTGAACTCAATCGTCGTGCTTTACGTGAACATGTTTTTTTAGATGATCAAGCACGTCATATCTTAAATGAAATTACCCACCCTGCCATTCGTGCTGCTATTGTTGAGCAACTGGAACAAGCCAGCAGTCCTTATGTGATGTTAGTCTCGCCACTTCTTTTTGAAAGTCAGCAAGATGAATTAACCTCGCGTAGCTTACTCATTGATGCCAGTATTGAGTTACAAATTCAACGTGCCTCAATGCGTGATGGACAAAGCCTCGAGCAGATTCAAAATATTATTGCGGCCCAAATGTCACGTGAGCACAAGCAACAACGTGCTGATGATATTGTGCTTAATGATGGTGAGCTTGAACATTTATATGCTCAACTTCGACCTTTGCATTTAAACTACTTAGCCTTAAGTGAACAATAAAAAAAGCAGTCTTAAGACTGCTTTTTTTGTGCCAATTTGGCGGCCAATGGGTCTTTACGCCTAATCCAACGCCATGGTTGGATCGCACCAATCGCCATGCCAACTAAACCACAAATAATTGCCATGCTTAAAGGTTCACCCAGTAAAGGCACTGCTAAAATCGCTGCCATAAATGGCGCTAAAGTGACAATACTTCCCGCTTTAAATGCACCTAAACGCTTAATCGCTTCCACATAAGTCAGCGTGGCAATAATCACCACAAATACCCCATGGAAGATACTTTGCAGCAGCAAATGCATTGGTTCGGGTTCGCTTAAATTTTTAGGTAAAAACAAAACATAAATCGGTAGGTAAACGATAGCCGACCAAATCGCAACACTGGCCATAGAATGCCATGCCGAGAGTTTCCATTGTCGAATCAAGACGCTAAAAGTTCCCCATAACAAGGCACTGATAAAAAATAGAAAATCGCCAAAACCAAAGGCAATCCCTGTTTCTTGGTACATTAAGTAACTCATGCTACCAATCGCAAGCAGCATAATCAGCACACTTGCCCAAGTACTCTTATCAAATGGCGCTTTATACAACAGCCATGCCATTAACGCAGTACACAACGGAATAAAGCCATTTAAGAAAATAGCGGCATGTGCTGCCGGCACGTAATGAAAGGCGCTATAACACACCAAGCAGTAACCTAAACCGCCAATCATGGCAAGGCTAAACGCTTTAGGGCTCCATAAAAAAGCAGTGTCTTTTTTATAGATTAAGATGGGCATTAAAATGAAAAAGGCTAAAGCAAAACGCAGTGCAGTAATATCAAAAGCACTGATGTGCCAATTGGCACTGAGGCGGGCTGTGAGGGTAAAGCCGCCCCAGATACACATGGTAATCAGAACAAATAAATAACCTTGGTATCTGGGAGACATACTTATTGTCCGTTACGTTGACGGCATGCCTCATACAGTGCCATACCCGTGGCCACGCTCACGTTTAAACTTTGCAAGTTGCCATTCATGGGAATATACACCGTTTGGTCACATTGGCTTTGTGTGATTGGACGTAGACCTGTATCTTCTGCACCCATTACTACACAAATACCTGTGCCAGTGAAATCAAATTCGTGAATCGGCATGGCTTTTTCATCAAGCATAGTGCCAACTACACGTACATTAAACTCATCTTTAATGGTGGCTAAACTACGCGCTAAATTAGTGACTTGAATGAATTTTACTTTTTCAGCACCACCTGCAGCAATTTTACGCGCTGTTGGGGTCAAACTTGCTGAACGATCACGCGGTACAATCACCGCTTCAGCACCCATTGCCGCAGCAGTACGAATACACGCGCCTAAGTTATGTGGGTCAGTCACTTGATCCAATGCCAATAACAATGCCTTTGGATTGTTTTTTAGCAATGCATCTAAATCTTGTTCATTTAAAGTCGGATGCGGACGCACTGCTGCCACTACACCTTGATGGAAAGGTTGACCCGCCATTTTTTCTAATTTATCGCGACTGGCTTGCTGCACACTAATTCCAAACGGTTCAGCCAGTGCCAAAATGTTTTTTAAGCGCTGATCATCACGACCTTTTAAGGTAAATAGATTCAATACCCGTTCAGGCTCAAGCTCTAACAATGACTCCACTGAGTGAACGCCATAAAAATATTCTAATTTAGCCATGAACGACCTCAAAATTTAACGGTGATAATGCAAAAAACAAAAAATCCTGCAAAGTACACCTCACAGGATTTTAATGAATACAGTTTAACTGATTCACTGTAAAATTGCTTGATTAGCCTTCAAAGTGGCACACGTAATCAAGCACTTCGTCAGTTTCAATTTTAAAATAGCTATTGCCCGGTACATAAAAAGATTGACCCGCGCGGAACAATTCACTTTCAGTGCTCTCGGCAATTTGTACACGGCATTCACCTGAAACAATTTCCATACGCTCTGGCGCATGTGTTTCAAAAGTTAGAGCTTGTGATGTAGGTAAAATCACACCTAGCGTTTTTTTTGTTCCATCGGCAAATTGTACGGTATGGCTAATGCATAAGCCGCCAAAGTAAACATTTGATTTTTTTACAACTGATACATGGTCAAACTGAGCTGACATGCTTTTTCTCCAAAGATAGTATGTTCTAATATTACAGTGAGCTTAGTGTAATTCTGCGCTTACAACTAATCAATTCATCTGTTGCCCCAATGCAAAGTTTCACTGCCAAAAGGCTTGGCTGGCATTTACATAGATTCAGCCAAGTCATGCTAGCAATCAAATACACTTAAACAACTTAAATTGTATTTTCGCATTTAATTTAATATAGAATTATGAAGTTTTACGTCATCTTAGAAAAAAACTTGAGTGATGACCTAACAAAGTTGAAGATTTCTATCTCATTTTTGCAGCCTGGATGGGTGTATGCTGACACATTTAACTCTGATCAATTTTGCTTTAGCTGAACGCCTTGCCCTTGATGTCAACAGTGGTTTTAATGTCTTAACTGGTGAAACAGGTGCAGGTAAATCCTTGCTGCTTGATGCATTGTCGGCCTGCTTAGGTGAGCGTACCGATACCAATTATGTACGTTTTGGCTGTGATAAAGCCGATGTCACTGCGGTTTTTAGTTATCAAGAAGATAGCCCTGAAGCACGTTGGCTCACCCAACACGAACTTGCCGATGATTCAGGTGAGATTCATTTACGTCGAGTGATTTTTGCTACAGGTCGCTCCAAAGCATGGATCAATGGTCGTCCAAGTAGCTTAACTGAGCTAAAAGAACTCGGGCGCTTATTGGTGCAACTATATAGCCAACATAGCCAACAACAATTACTCGAACAACCTTATCCAAAACATTGGCTTGACCGCTATAGCGAGTTGCAAACGCCGGCTCAGCAAGTACGTGAAGCCTACCAAACATGGCAAAAAACCATTCGTCAGCATCAAGCCGCACTTGATGCCCAAGCCACACGGTTGCAGCGTATTGCCACCTTAGAGTTGCAACTTGAAGAACTTGAAGAACTAACACAACTTGATTATGCCGAGATTGAACAAGAATTTGATCGTCTAAGTCATCATGAAAGTATTATGCAAGATTGTGGTTATGCCTTAACTGCTTTAGATGATGCCGAACAAAATTTAAATCAAGAATTGGGCAGTATTATTCGTCGTTTAGAAGATCATGCTGGACGTAGTGAACAATTGGGTCAGATTTATAACTCACTACTGAATGCTCAAAGCGAAATGGAAGATGCCACATCGAGCTTGCGTCAATTTTTAGATCGGCAGAGTTTTGACCCCGAACGCATGCAAGAATTAAATACTTTGTTGGAAAGTTTTCACCGTTTAGCGCGTAAATATCGCACTTTACCTGAAGATTTAAAGCAAGATTACCAAACGTGGCAAGATGAGTTAGCGCAATTACAACAACTTGAAGACCCTGAAACTTTAGCCGAACAAGTGTTAGCAGCCGAACACAGCTTTATGCAACAGGCGCAAGTGCTTGACCAATTGCGCCGTGAAGCTGCTGTACCTTTAGCGCAAAAGCTCACCGAAAATGTCAAACCTTTGGCACTGCCAGAAGCACGTTTTGAGTTTAAATTTGAAGCCTTAGAACAAGCAAATGCTGAAGGTTTAAGCCTGATCCAGCTTTTATTTACCGCCAATAAAGGTATGCCGGCGCAACCACTTGCTAAAATTGCCTCTGGTGGTGAATTGTCACGTATTGCCTTGGTCATGCAAGTGATGAATGCAGAAAAAACCGATGCTGAAATTTTAGTGTTTGATGAAATTGATGTCGGAATTAGCGGTGGCACAGCCGAAATTGTGGGAAGATTATTGGCGGATTTAGCCAAGCATGTACAAATTTTATGTATTACCCATCAAGCACAAGTGGCTGCACAATCAGATCAACATTTGTTGGTGCAAAAACAGCAAACTGATCCAGCAAGTAGTACCATTTTTGAGCTTGATGAACAGGCACGAATTTTAGAGTTGGCACGTATGACTGGCGGCATTGAAATTAATGACACCACCTTGCAACATGCCAAGCAATTGCGGCAGTTAAAATTCCAAGCACTTTAATGGAAAAATACAAAAAGTCATTGGTTTATTGCACTAAGTCGAGTAACTTCAATATAAAGCAGTACGCAAAAAAGGAGCATTGCCGCATTGCCAAATAAACAATATTTGACCCACCGTTGCCTGATTGCCCCACCGGATTTGGCGGATGACTTTTTTGCACATACAGTCATTTATCTGGCACGGCATGATGCAGAGGGTGCACAAGGCATTATTATTAATCGCCCAGCAGGTATTCAGGTTAAAGAGTTACTGCATGACCTTGATATTACTGCCGACCATGTTCACCCACATGAGGTGTTACAAGGCGGCCCATTGCGCCCTGAAGCAGGCTTTGTATTACATACTGGTCAGCCCACTTGGCATTCTTCGGTAGCAGTGGGTGAAAACGTATGTATTACCACCTCTAAAGATATTTTAGATGCCATTGCACACAACCAAGGCGTGGGAAGTTATCAAATTGCCTTAGGTTATGCCAGTTGGGATAAAAACCAGCTAGAGCAAGAACTGAGCCGTGGCGAATGGTTGGTGTGTGATTCCGACATGGATTTAATTTTTAACCTACCTTATGCCGAGCGTTGGGACGCTGCCTATAAAAAAATGGGCCTTGACCGCACTTGGTTATCTTCTGAGATTGGACATGCCTGATTTAAACCAGCCCCATATGATTATGGCTTTTGACTTTGGTACACAAAAAATGGGCATGGCCGTGGGTCAATCCTTGATTGAAAGTAGCAATCCCCTTGCCTTATTTCCAATGCGCGATGGGATTCCCAATTGGGACAATCTACTTAAAATCGTCAAACAGTATCAACCTAACTTATTTTTGGTGGGTTTACCCTTAAATATGGATGATACCGAGTCTGAACTTTCAGCACGAGCACGTAAATTTGCCCGTCGGTTGCGTCATCAAACCAATATTGAAACCTTAATGGTCGATGAGCGCTTAACCACACGTGAAGCACGCGATGAATTAGAGCATTATCAGGCCACAGGTCGTGGTAAACATATCTCTGCCGACAGCATGGCAGCGGCCTTGTTTATTGAAAGTTGGTATCGCGATCCACAAGGCGTAAATCCTTAAATATCAAATCAGCACCTTTGGGTGCTTTTTTATTGCTGCTTTAATCAGCAACCGTTTGTTGTGTGTATTTTTGCGCAGCTTTTGCCAATTTTTAATTTTAAATCTCTTATGTTAAGAATTTGATTTTGATTCATGTTTAACATATTCGCTTAAAGGCTAATGCTGTCTCATTTGAGCTTAACTTCAATTGTAGCGGATTGCTAAAGCACTGCCTGCTATGGCTATTTTTCATGTAAAGTAATCGGCTGTTGATAGGTTGCTCATGTTTATAGACGCAGGTGATTATGGCGCTTTCTAGTTTTGGTAAGATTTTAACTGTCTTAGATCTATTTTCGATCCAACGTCCTGTCATTAATGTGGATGTGATCAGTACCGAACTAGGCTTATCCAAACCGACCAGTTATCGTTACTTAAAAGAATTGGTTTCGGCAGAACTATTACTCCGTTTAAGTGGCACCTCAGGCGATTATACCTTAGGTTCAAAAATTGCCGTACTGGATTATATTTCACGTACCACCGACCCTTTGGTACAGGTGAGTATTCCTTTTATGAAAGAGATGGTAGAGCGCACTGAATTTTCTTGTTTACTTACCCATTTAAACCACGACTCATGTATCGACATTCATGACGAAGTTTTTAAAAACATGCATTTATATTCGTATGGTCGAGGTTGCCCACGTCCGGTATTTGTAGGTTCATCGCCTAAAGTGATGATTTCACATTTACCTAAACAACAAATTTTAGATTATTACCAACGCTTTGCCACTCAATTGGCTGAGGTTCATTTTGCGCAAAGCGAAGAAGAATTTCTAAGCTTAATGAAAAAGATCAAAAAACAAGGTTATTATTTTTCCAATGGTGAGCTTGATCCCCATATTGCAGGACTGTCTGTACCAGTTAAATTCTCAAGTAAAGAACCACCTTTGGCCTTAACTTTATTAGGTTCTAAAAATCGCTTTGAATTTGTTAATTTGCAAAAGGTCATTGAAATATTACAAGAAAATGCGGCACTGATTGAACAAAAATTCTTAGCACTCGACTCACAAAAAGGCTAAATCTCAAGAATATGCCCATGCAACATGGGCATTGTTTTTGACAATTTTTCAACAAGTTTGTCTTAAAAATCTCGCTACACTTAACAGGACTTTACAACAATAAAAGTTTGTCGTTATGAATTTATGGCAACTGTTTCAGAAACTGCGTCCTTTTGTGCAGCCGTATAAATTATTGGTCATGGCAACACTTGCCTTAACCTTTATTGGCGCATTTACCGCGCAGGTCAACGCATTGACCTTGCAATACGCTGTCGATCAAATTGATGCTTTATTGAAACAAGGCTTAGGTTTAGAAGCCGGTTGGCATATTTTAATCACTATTTCCGTGATTTTACTCAGTAAAGAAATCATTAGCGCTTTGGTGCAATTTGGGCAAAAATTTTATGGTGAAAAACTTAAAATCTTAGTCTCACAAGATTTAGCACAAGGCATTATTGAAAAGTTTTTGACCTATCGTTTGGCCTTTTTTAATCAAGACAATAACCAAGCAGGCAAATTGCAAACCCGTATTGATCGGGGGATTGGCTCTTTAACCCGTTTAGTACAAATCTTTTTTATTGATATTTTACCGCTATTTACCAGTGCAATTGTAGCATTGGGTTTAATGTATTATGCGAATGTCTATGTTGGCTTAGTGGCAACCGCGATTGTGCCCATTTATTTTTGGCTGACTTATAAACAGGCACAAAAACTAGGCGGTTGGCGGCGTAACCTACGCGATGGACGTGAGAAAAAAAGCCAAGGCATTTTAAGTATTATTAACTCCATTACTGTCATTAAATCATTTAACCGCGAAAGTATTGAAGCGACTAAGCAACTGAGTTTACAGCGTGAATTGACTGAAAATCAGATGCATACCCGACAAACCAGTTTTATTTTTGATGGTTTAAAAACCTTTATTGAACAAATTGGCATTGTACTGATTATCATCCTAACCGCCTATTTTGTGCTGGATGGACAAATGAGCATTGGGATGATTATGTACCATGTGTTGTTATTTAATAATGTCTCCGCGCCGATTCGCTCTTTGCATCGTATTTATGATGAAGTCAATGATGCGATGATTTATTCCGAAAGCTTCTTTAAAATTTTAGAAGCCGATGATGAAATTGAAGCCAGTGGTGCGCTCAAGCCTGTGATTCGTGGCGAGTTCCAACTCAAGAATGTCAATTTCTTTTATCCCAATGGTCATCATGCTTTAAAAGATATTTCAATGACGATTCAACCGAATAAAATTACCGCTTTAGTGGGCTTATCCGGTGCAGGAAAATCAACATTAATTAGCTTGTTAGATAAATTTTATCTGCCGCAAAATGGCGCCATTCAACTCGATAGCGTGGATATTAATGACATAGATACCCAATATTTACGTGATCAAATTGGCTTGGTGCTGCAAAAAAATCATATTTTCCAAGGCTCTATTTTTGACAATATTCGTTACGGTAAAACCAATGCACTAGATGAAGAAGTGTATTTGGCTGCGCAAAAAGCTTCGATTCATGAACAAATTTTACAACTGCCCGATGGTTATCATAGCGATGCCTTAATGCTCTCTGGTGGGCAGCAACAACGCATTGCCATTGCACGTATGTTTTTAAAAAATCCACCGATTATTTTCTTGGATGAGCCTACAGCAAGTTTAGATGCCATTGCCACCGAGCAAATTAAGCAAAGTTTAGATGAAATTAAACAAGGGCGTACCGTGATTATTATTTCACATAGTTTGTCGCAAATCATTGATGCCGATTATACCTATGTCATGAAGGACGGCCTGATTGCCGAACACGGCGAACATGACGCGCTATACCATCAAGATGGGGTGTATAAAGAAATTTTTGATGCCATGGCTAAAAGTTTAAATATTGAAAAAATCGCCAAAACCTTTGAAGATGATGGTGATGAAGAAACCCATAGCTAACTAAATACTTTGATTAAATTTAATTTTAATCGACAAAAAAAAGCCCCTCAAGGAGGAGCTTTGATTTTAAGGCTGTTTTAAGTACGGCCATGCGGCTTTTAGGTAAATAAACATCGACCACAGGGTTAAAATCACTGCGGTGTACAATAATAAATAGGCTAAGGTTTCAAGCGGTGGCCAATTGAGTAAAAATACCGAAATTGCAATCATCTGAAATGCAGTTTTGTATTTACCCACCTTAGATACTGCCACATTGGTACGTGCACCGAGTTCCGCCATCCACTCACGCAAAGCCGATACGGTAATTTCGCGTGAAATAATCACAATCGCAGCAAAAGCCATAGAAATGGTCGGTTGCCATTGCACCAAAACAATCAATGCCGCAGCGACCATGAGTTTGTCCGCTACAGGATCTAAAAAACGTCCAAAGGCCGAGGTTTGATTTAAAGTACGCGCCAAATAGCCATCAAACCAATCGGTGACCGCAGCAATCACAAAAATCGCAGTGAGTATAATATGGCGCGTCATGCTACCGTCATGACCGTCTGCACCCGCAGCAGTTGGCCAATACACCACCAACAAAAATACAGGGATCAGCGCAATACGCGCTAAGGTCAAGATATTAGGAATATTCAGGATACGACCTGTTGTCATAGACACCGCCAACGTTTCCCCAGTTTGAACATCAAACCAGCCAATAATTTTGGTTTTTTCGTGTGAATAGCGCCACTTTATACGAAATGCGCTACAGTGTCACTAGCGGAAATGCGCGGCTACCTACTGAGTCAAGCTTATTCATGTAAGACTTTATAAATGGTACGTGCCAAGACTGCGCCTAAACCTGGCACTAAACTTAAGTCTTTTTCCGAGGCTTTAAGCACGCCTTGAATGCCACCAAAATGGGTCAGTAAATCACGACGCCGCTTTGGTCCTAAACCCGGAATGGCTTCTAAGACCGAAGAGCTGCGGCGTTTATCGCGTTTGGCACGATGTTTGGTAATGGCAAAACGATGTGCTTCATCACGTACCTGCTGAATTAAATGCAAGGCTTTATGATCTTCAGGCAATTGTGCTTTACGCCCATCGGTAAAATGTAAGGTTTCCAAGCCTGGTTTACGCCCCTCACCTTTAGACACGCCCACCAAAAAGGCCTGGTCACTTAAACCTAAATCCTGCATCACTTGCATGGCCATATTCAATTGCCCTTTACCGCCATCAATCAGAAGTACATCGGGTAACATATGTTTGCTGTAACGTCGGGTTAAGGCTTGGCGCATGGCGGCATAATCATCGCCTTCGGTAATATCTTCAATACTAAATTGACGATAATCACGTTTGCGCATCCCCCCACGATCAAACACCACACAAGAGGCAATGGTCGCCTCGCCCATGGTATGCGAGATATCAAAACACTCAATCCGATCTACAGCACGTTGTAACACTTGCTCAAGCTGATGAAAACGCTCATGAAGCTGTAAATGATTGGCAAGCTGTACCTTAATACCATGTTGCACGTTCATTTGTGCCAATTCTTGCCATTCGGCACGGGTTTCACGCACTTTATGTTTAATCTGAATCTTCTTATCAAAATGCTGACTCAAGGCTTGCTCTAACTCTTTTACATCAGGCAACTCAACATTCACTATTAACTCTGAGGGTACTTCATCAGCCACTTGAAAGTAAAAATTGGCCATAAAGTCATTCAGCATTTGTCCTAAATCATCGCCTTGCATATCCGGGAAATAGCTTTTTCCTCCCAGCATTTTACCGTTACGTACATGCATAATCTGCACACAGGTCACCCCAGCTTGATAGGCAATCGCTAAAATATCGGCTTCGCCTTTAATTTTATAAATGGCTTGATTGGCTTGCACATCACGCAATAAGGCTAAACGATCGCGATAAAACACTGCTTTTTCAAACTCTAAGGCTTCGGCGGCGGCTTCCATATTTTGAATCAGTTCTTGATTGAGTTCTTTGGTGTCACCTTGTAAAAAGCGTAACGAGTTGGCTACGTCTTGTTGATACTCTTCAGGCGAAATTAACCCTACGCACGGCGCACTACAGCGTTTAATTTGATACTGCAAACACGGGCGTTTACGTTGGGCAAAATAGCTGTTTTCACATTGGCGTACATTAAACAGTTTTTGTAGGACCAACAAAGTATCTTTGGCATTGACTGCACTTGGATAAGGTCCAAAGAATTTTCCAGCTTGGTGCTTGCCCTTACCACGGCCACTGGCAATTCTTGGATACGGTTTATCGGCTGAAATATAAATATACACATAAGATTTATCATCACGCAGCATAATGTTATACGGCGGACGATGCAGCTTAATTAGATTTTGCTCAAGCAATAAAGCTTCGGTTTCAGAGCGCACCACCAAGGTTTCAATATCGTAAATTCGGCTCACCAACGCTTGCGTTTTAGGATGCTCAATGGTTTTTACAAAATAACTTGAAACACGATTCTTAAGATTTTTGGCTTTACCTACATATAGCAATTCACCATCTTTACCCAACATACGATACACCCCCGGCAAGGTGGTCATATGGGCTAAGATTTTTTCGATATGAGGACGGGCATGTGCGTTCACAATTAACCTATGGCTTGGCAATCTGTATTCTGCATAATGTAATGATCAATTGCTGATTTTCAAGCAGATTAATGTAGCTTGGCAGCCCAAGTGATGTTGATCATGCTGCATTTTTGCTATGCTTAAGTTCTGCTTTAGGGAACTCATGTTATGACGCAATCTTCGCATGCCATGCATATTATTCAGCCTGCTACATCTAGCCATAGCATTTCAGAAAAAGACCGCTTAATTGGTAAACCGCGTTTTCATTTTGAACCAATCCAAGTCATGCAAAAGCTGCGTGAACGCATTATTGGGCAAGATGCAGCACTCAATGAAATTGAAAAAATGTTGCATGTGGTTAAAGCCGATTTCTCTAATCCTGAACGTCCTTTATCAGTCACCCTCATGCTTGGGCCTACAGGGGTGGGGAAAACCGAAACGGTGCGCTTAATTAGCGAGGCGATTTATGGACGTGCCGATGCATTTTGTCGGATTGATATGAACACCCTAGCACAAGAACATTATGCCGCAGCCTTAACCGGTGCGCCGCCGGGTTATGTGGGCTCTAAAGAAGGACATAGTTTATTTGATGAAACTGCTATTGCAGGCAGCCATACCCGCCCGGGGATTATGTTATTTGATGAGCTTGAAAAAGCCTCTAATGAAGTCTTACGCGGCCTAATGAATGTGTTAGATACTGGCAAACTCACCCTCACTGCTGGCACTAAAACTATTGATTTTCGTAATTGCATGATTTTTATGACCAGTAATGTCGGTGCGCAAGCCGCACAGCAATATTTAGATAAACTCAATTTTTTACCTAAAAAAATGCAAGACGTGTGCTTAAAACGTGTCCCTACGCAAACAATTATTGAAAAAGTCATGCGCCGTAAATTCGACCCTGAATTTTTAAACCGGATTGATCGCACTTTGCATTATCAACCTGTACAAGATGATGCACTGCCACGTCTGGTCGAGATTGAACTGACCAAACTCAATCAACGCTTACAGCATCAAAAACGCCAAGTACATTTAACTGATGCCGCCAAAGCTTACTTTTATCAAGATCATGATATTCGTTATGGGGCACGCCATTTAGGCCGTAAAATCCGTACCGAACTTGAACCTGTATTGGCACTTTATTTTTTACAACATCCAGATGTATTTGACTTACATCTTGATTATCAAAATGGTCATTTTCAAGCAACTTAAATAAAAAGACCACCTATGTAAGGTGGTCTTTTTACAATTCAATTAGCGATTTGCTTCTTGTAAGTAATCTTCTAGATCATCAATACGATCTTCAGTTTTCTCGGTTAAACAGCTGTTGATGAGTAATGGATAAATAGAGCCATCTTTATAATTTTGGGCAGCGTATTGGCAATCTTTGTCTTTATAGTTGACCCAAGATTTTTGAATCGCGGTAAATTGTTTACGCTCAGCGCTGCTCAATTTGGCGGTATAGGCTTGATACAGCTTATTGAGCTTTTGATCTGCTTTTTTATATTCTTGTGCGGTACACATATTTAAATCAGTTTGATTTAAATCTCCATCACAATCTGCAAAGCTCATTGAACTGATTAATAGTACTGGCACAATCACTAAAGTTTTACTTATTATGTTTTTCATAAAGTCATCTTCTTTATTCAGCATTAGAGTCAAACATATTAACTGAGTATTCAAAGCTCAATAAAGATGCAACTGATAAAAGAGCAATTACTTTGAGTGTAGATGCTTAATTTTTATAACAAAGCCAAACAAAAAATAAAAACACTTGAAAAAAGTACCATTATTGCTTACACCTAGATAGCTTTATATTCAAAAATTGCAATTGCCAAGTGCTCTTTTTGTGACAGCTAATAATATTGATGTGCAATCGATAAAATTTACCTTAAGCACACTGACCACAAAATAGATGACCCTAGCGTCACGACTAGATACAACTTGTGATGTTTTTTTGACATAAAGTTATCGTAAGATGAGGCAGGTTTCAGGTGCACAGGACTATATGCACCTACTTCATAACATTAACTTAAAAAGTCCTCCAAAATAAAGGAGATCAGGCATGATCCACGCTGGCAATGCCATTACCGTCCAAATGCTAACGGACGGAATTGCAGAATTCCGCTTTGACTTACAAGGTGAGTCGGTCAACAAATTTAACCGTGTAACTATTGATGACTTTCAAGCTGCGATTGACGCTGTAAAAGCCGATCAAAGTGTACAAGGTCTGATTGTAACTTCAGCGAAACCGACCTTTATTGTCGGTGCTGATATTACTGAATTTGGTACCACCTTTGCCGCAGGCGAAGATGCAATTGTGGATTGGGTGTTAGCACTGCATAAAACATTCAATGCATTTGAAGATTTAGACATGCCTAAAGTGGCTGCCATTAATGGTGTGGCCTTAGGTGGTGGTTTTGAAATGTGCTTGGTCTGTGACTATCGTGTCATGTCAGATAAAGCACAAGTGGGCTTACCTGAAGTGAAGCTTGGTTTAATTCCAGGTTTTGGCGGTACAGTGCGTTTAAGCCGTGTGATTGGTGTAGATAACGCCATTGACTGGATTGCCACTTCAGCACCACGCAAAGGCGCAGCAGCACTCAAAGAAGGTGCTGTTGATGCGGTTGTAGCACATGATCAGCTACAAGATGCAGCGCTTGATTTAGTTAAGCAAGCCATCAATGGTCGTTTAGATTGGAAAGCCAAACGCCAAGAAAAATTAGAGCCTGTAAAATTAAATGCAATTGAACAAATCATGGCATTTAATGCAGCCAAAGCTGTGGTGTTTGCAAAAGCCAAACCAAGCCAATACCCTGCTCCAAAATTATTGCTTGATGCTTTAGAAAAAGGCTCAAGCTTAAAGCGTGATGAGGCTTTAACTGAAGAAGCCAAAGCCTTTGCTAAAGCTGCCATCACTGCACAATCAGAAGCGCTGATTGGATTGTTCTTAAATGACCAAGTAGTGAAAAAGACGTCTAAAAAGTATGAAAAAGGCGCTCACCCTGTTAAGCAAGCTGCAGTGATTGGCGCAGGCATCATGGGTGGTGGGATTGCCTTCCAAGCTGCCAGTAAAGGCACGCCAATTATCATGAAAGATATTGGTAATCCACAACTTGCCTTAGGTATGGAAGAAGCAACCAAATTGCTGACCAAGCAAGTTGAACGCAAAAAAATGAAGCCGTTACAAATGGGTGAAACTTTAGCGCGTATCCGTCCAACTTTGGGTTATGACGAATTTAAAGACGTGGATATTGTGATTGAAGCGGTCACAGAAAATCCAAAAATTAAAGATATTGTGTTACGTGAAACAGAAAGCAAAGTTGGGTCAAATACCATCATTGCTTCAAACACTTCAACCATCTCTATTACTCGCTTAGCCGAAGGTCTTGAACGTCCTGAAAACTTTGTCGGTATGCACTTCTTTAACCCAGTGCCACTCATGCCGTTGGTTGAAGTCATTCGTGGTGAAAAAACTTCACCTGAAGCGATTGCGACCACTGTTGTTTTGGCACAAAAAATGGGTAAAACCCCAATTGTAGTGAATGACTGCCCGGGCTTTTTAGTCAATCGTGTGTTATTCCCGTATTTTGGTGCATTTGACCAATTGGTACGTGATGGCGCAGATTTCCAGCAAATCGACAAAGTGATGCACAACTTTGGTTGGCCAATGGGTCCTGCTTACCTGATGGACGTTGTCGGTATTGATACCGGCGTACATGGTGCAGAAGTGATGGCCGAAGGTTTCCCTGATCGTATGAAACCTGATTTTACTGGTTCGATTGAGTTGTTGTATAAAGCCAATCGTTTAGGTCAAAAGAATGATGTTGGTTTTTATAAGTATGAACTTGATAAAAAAGGTAAAAAAGCCAAAACCGTTGACCCAACTGCATACGATATCATTGCACCAAGTGTGGCTGCTGAAAAACGTGAATTTGATGAACATGAAATCATTGATCGTATGATGGTCACCTTCTGTAACGAAACTGTGCGCTGCCTAGAAGACAATATTGTGGCAACCCCTGCCGAAGCAGACATGGCGATGATTATGGGTGTGGGCTTCCCTGCATTCCGTGGTGGTCCATGCCGTTACATCGACCAGCTCGGTGTTGCAGAATACGTGGCGCTATGTGATAAATATGCACACTTAGGTAAGGGCTATGAAGCCCCACAAATGCTGCGTGATATGGCAGCCAATAACAAGAAATTTTACGGTTAAGGAGCGACACCAATGGCTACTTTAAATCCTCGTGACGTTGTCATCGTTGATGGCGTTCGTACTGCCATGGGCAAAAGCAAAAACGGCATGTTCCGCAATGTACGCGCAGAGCGTTTATCGGCAGAACTCATTCGTGCCCTCGTTGCTCGTAACCAATTTGACGTCAACGAAGTTGAAGACGTGATTTGGGGCTGTGTAGGCCAAACCCTCGAGCAAGGCTTTAACATTGCCCGTAATGCAGCTTTGCTGGCTGAACTACCAAAAACTGTTGCAGGTCAAACCATCAACCGTTTGTGTGGTTCATCTATGCAAGCGATTCATACCGCAGCGGCGCAAATTGCCACCAATCAAGGTGAAATCTTCATCATTGGCGGTGTTGAGCATATGGGTCATGTACCCATGACGCATGGCATTGATATTAGCCCTGAATCATCAAAATACTTCGCTAAAGCTTCTAATATGATGGGCTTAACTGCCGAACTTTTAGGTCGTCAGTTTAATATTAGCCGTGAAGAACAAGATCAGTTTGGTGTCAATTCTCATCAACGTGCATGGGCTGCCACCCAAGCTGGTCGTTTTGATCGTGAGATTGTGGGTATTGAAGGTCATAATGCCGATGGCTTTAAAATCTTGTGTGATCAAGATGAAGTGATTCGTCCTGATGCCAATATTGAAACCTTCCGTTCGTTACGCCCTGTATTTGATCCGAAAAACGGTACAGTGACTGCAGCAACATCATCTGCTTTGTCCGATGGTGCATCTGCCATGTTATTGATGTCGGCTGAACGCGCTCAAGCTTTAGGCTTAAAACCACGCGCTGTGATTCGCTCGATGGCAGTTGCAGGTTGTGATGCAGCAACCATGGGCTATGGTCCTGTCCCTGCAACGCAAAAAGCCCTTAAACGTGCCGGTTTATCCATCAACGATATTCAAACTGTTGAGCTAAACGAAGCCTTTGCAGCACAAGGTTTATCGGTGCTTAAAGGTTTAGATTTGTATGAAAAGCAAGATATTGTCAATTTAAATGGCGGTGCAATCGCGCTCGGTCACCCATTGGGTTGCTCAGGTGCACGCATCACCACGACTTTACTCAATGTCATGGAACAACAAGATACACAGATTGGTTTAGCCACCATGTGTATTGGTGTAGGTCAAGGTATTGCGACCATTATTGAACGTGTTTAAGTTTTAAAGATCAAAACTCCCTCGCTTTAGGCGGGGGATTTTTTTATATCTAGTTTGTTATAACATTGTTAAATTAGATTAATTTTCACACAAAAATTGCATTTAATCTGAAGCAGTCATCACGTGGTTAAATTTTGGCGTTAATATCACCTTTTGATTTTTTTATCTTTTTAGAGTGACGGTTATGGACGCAATCAAAGCAGTTTTAGCATTTTCTTTAGTCGCAGGCTCAACAGCAGCAATGGCACAAAATACCGCTGTTGCCCCTGTAACCTTAAAGCAAACTGTAACCCAACAATTGCAACACGTTAAAACTGATGCAGCTCAAGCAGGTACTGCGGTGAAAGACGCTGCTGTAAGCACCAAAGATGCTGTTGTGTTGGGCACAATTGCAACTAAAGATGTTGTAGTTGCTAAAACATTAGCAGCAAAAGATGCAGCAATGGTAAAAACTGCTGAAGTTAAAGATGCGACTATAGAAAAAGCGCTTTTCGCTCAGCAAGTTGCTACTGAAAAAACAGTTGCAGCTAAAGAAGCAGTTGTCGCTAAAGTTGATGCAACTACTCAAGCAAAAACTCAAGCAAAAACTCAAGCAATTGCAACACAAGCGGCTGCTGAAACTGTTGCTCTTGAAGAAAAAGTAACGCTTGAAAAAGCAGAAATTGCAACAGAAGCTGCTGAAAAAACCGCTGACGTAAAAGCTGATGCTGCTGAAGAGAAAAAATCTATTTTTTCTTGGTTTAAAAAGAAATTTGCTTAATTTTAAGCGTTAAAAAGGATGGCTTAAGCCATCCTTTTTTTTATTTATAGATTAATGTTCATGTTTAGCTAAAGCGCCAATTTGTGGCTGATCGGGTAAGATTTTGCGTCCAAAACTTAGATGATTAAATAAAATATTGAGTAAAATTGCCATCACACAGGTAGCACTAATGCCTGAGTGGAACAAGGTTTTAAACCATACTGGAAATTGTGCATAAAATGAATGATCAATAATAGGAATCATACCTGCAGCCAAAGAGGTTGCGACAATAATCAGGTTTTTTTGCTGGCTATAATCGAGCTTGGCTAAAGTACGAATACCACTTGCTGCGACCACCCCAAATAAAACCAAACCAGCACCGCCTAAGACAGGGGTTGGAATTGCGGCAATTAAACGCCCCATAATTGGGAGTAAACCTAAAAATACCAAAATTAAACCGCCCGCTGCCACCACAAAACGACTTTTTACCCCTGTAATGGCGACTAAACCTACATTTTGTGCGAAGGCACTTTGCATAAAAGTACCAAAAAATGGCGCAATCGCAGACGATAACATATCGGCACGTAAACCATCGGCAATACGTTTATCATCAACCTCTGTGCCCACAATCTCACCTACAGCAATAATATCTGCAGTGGTTTCAGTTAAGGTTACAATCATGACAATAGTCATAGCTAAAATCGCTGATAAATGAAAGGTTGGCATACCAAAACCTAAAAACTCAGGCACAGCAAACCAAGCCCCATCACCCACTTTAGAAAAATCACCAAAGCCTAAGACATAAGCCAACATACTGCCAATCACAATGGCCAGTAAAATCCCTGTACGACGAACAGACTCCGAACCAAAACGACTAAGTAACAATAAAATACCCAAAGTCATGGCCGCCAAACCAATATTTTGCAATGAGCCCCAATCAGGTGCATTGCTATTACCGCCCATCGTCCAACGTACTGCTACAGGCAGCAGCGATAAACCAATAATGGTGATGACACAGCCTGTGACTACAGGTGGAAAAAAGCGAATAATTTTGGCAAAAAATGGTGCAATCAATAAACCAATAATGGAAGATGCAAGCACTGCGCCTAAAATGGCATTAAAGCCGCCGCCTGTGGTGGCAATCCCAATCATGGTGGCAACACCAGCAAAAGAAACTCCCTGCACTAACGGTAACTGCGCGCCAAAGTACTTGATACCAAGTGTTTGTAACAAAGTGGCTAAACCACCTACAAACAATGAGGCAGTAATTAATAACCCAATTTGTGCACCCGTTAAACCTGCTGCAATCCCGACAATTAAAGGTGGCGCGACAATACCACCATACATGGTCAAAACGTGCTGTAGGCCATACGTCAAACTGGTGCCCACGCCCAAAAACTCATGTTCGGGGGAAATATTTTTAGAATTATTCATATTTTGCCCTGATCCTTATCTCATTATGTTGCATGTTGCTTTGCGCAACTGACTTAATAAGCAAAAGAGCAAGATATATGCCATTTTATACGCTAGAACACATCTAACCGATCAAAGTGAAGTTGAACACATCGGTTTAAGCCTTCATCAACGCTGTGGCAGCACGGCGATGTTGGTATTTGAGTTTTTCAAGATCAAGACCTTGAATCTGACCCTCTCGTACACGCCACTGCCCTGCGACCATCACAGCATCCGCACGATCTGCACCACAGAGTAACAAAGCAGCAATTGGGTCATGGCTGCCAGAAAACTTCAGCTCATCCAAACGGTAACAGGCCAAATCGGCTTGATAACCCACTTGAATTTGACCTAAATCTTGCGAGCGACCTAAAATTTCTGCCGAACCTGTGGTTGCAAAACCCAGCGCCAGTTGTGGGGTAATTTTTTCTGCACCATATTTTAGCCGTTGTAAATACAACGCTTGGCGTGCTTCTAAGATTAAGTTGGAAGCATCACCTGAGGCTGAACCATCTACACCTAAGCCAATTTTGGCACCAGCGTCTATTAAATCTAAGCTTGGGCAGATGCCAGAAGCCAGACGCATATTAGAGTGTGGGCAATGACAAATCCCCACTTCAGCTTGTCCCAAACGGGAAATTTCTTGTGCATTAAAATGAATCCCATGCGCTAACCAAGTGCGTTTTTGCAGCCAACCCACATCTTCTAAGTAATCTACAGTACGCATGCCAAAGCGCTGTAAACAAAATTGCTCTTCGTCTAAGGTCTCGGCTAAATGGGTATGTAGTCGTACATCTAAGCTTTGTGCCATACTTGCACTTTCACGCATAATGTCACGCGTCACCGAAAAAGGCGAACACGGTGCAAGTGCAATATTCACCATCGCCCCCGCTCCGCGTTGATGATAACGCTCAACCAAACGTTGGCTGTCGTCTAAAATCACCTGCATTTGTTGCACTGTATGCTGTGGCGGTAAACCACCTTCATTTTGCCCCAAACTCATTGACCCACGAGTCAGCATCACGCGTAAACCTAAAGCCTGTGCTGCGTCCACTTGAATATCAATCGCATCATGCAATTGCGCCGGAAATAAATAATGATGGTCAGCGGCAAAGGTACAGCCCGAGAGTAATAATTCTGCTAAAGCCACTTGAGTCGCTACATGCAATTGTTCAGGGGTTAAACGTGCCCATACTGGATATAAGTTTTGTAACCACGGAAAAAGTGGTGCATTGACCACAGGCGCCCACGCACGGGTGAGGGTTTGATAAAAATGGTGATGGCTGTTGATCAGCCCCGGGGTAATCACCCAATCTTTGGCATCAATCACCGCATCACAAGCTTGACTTGGCACTTGCCCGCGTCCAAGTACTTCTACAATCTGTGTACCTTCAATCACAATGCCTTGACTGGCGTCTAGGTCATTTGCGCTAAATACAGCTAAGGGCTGTTTAATCCAAAGTCGTTGCATATTGGCTGACTAAATTTAAAATTAGCCTATATGCAAAAGCCAGACCACTAAACAATATATTGGCTAAATTGGGCTTTAAGCCAAGTTAAATATGCCTCTTTTTGCATAAATTCAGGCGCTTGGCGCAAATTCAGTCGTACTTTTTGTTGCTGATAATGCAACACCATTTGTAGGGTATCGTGTTGATCATCAACCACATCAAAATATTTGGCCAAGAAAAAACGTTGTTTGCCCCATTCATTTAAACGCTCAAGTTTAGGATGTTGGGAGCTTTGCATAAACTCCATATAATGCTGTTCAAAATCAGGGAAATCTACTGCTATATACATAGGATTTGCCTTATGGTGATGAGGTTTTATTTGAGTCTAAACACAAGATTTGACACTTTGCTGACAATAGAAAATCGTTACAATTTTGCCTCTAGCGCAGCTTTATGACCCTGTTTGATTTTCTCAATTTTTCCATTTAATTCAATCACCTCTTGATACAAACGATTAAAATCCTTTAAAGGTTGGTCTTGATAAAAGAAAAATTGTCCATCTTTAGCCTGCCATTGATGCGCTTTTAAAATATCAAACAGCGCTTCAGCTTTGACTAAAATTTGTTGTTCTAATTCAAACACTGCATACATATCTTGATCTTGTTGAGATTTTAAACTCTCAACTAAGGTCTGTTTTAAACGAGTTTGAATATTTAAATGTTCAGCTTCAGCCAATCCTTGGGCATAGCGTTGTTCATTTTGGCTTTGATACTGCACTGCTAAACTACGTGCATTGACTAACATACTTTGAGTTTGTGAATAGTTTTGCTTTTTATCTTGATCTAAGCGTTTAACCTGTAAAAATTGATCCCAAGCAATGCTTTTTAATTCACGTAAATACACATTACGTGCCTCGGCATTGTCTTTTAAATAACTTAAGAGAAAATCAGCCATTACCCGATAATCGCCTTGTAAACGTGAATCTTGAGTGGTCAATTGAATCGCGTTTTGCCAATCTTGAGCTTCTTCATATAACTGTTCGGTTTTTTCATATAAAACGGTTTGATATTGATGCAACTGCGCCACATCTTGCTGCTGTTGTCGATATTGATAAAACAAAGCAGCAAAGATCAGCACCGTCACCGTACTGACAATGATTACAACGCGACGCATGGTCTACTCCTCAGCTCTGCTTCATTGACTTTTAGCATACACATTTTGCTGCATTTTCATACAACAATGCCTTAAATATCTGCTGAACGGCTTTTTTGTGGGACTTAAACTTTAAATTTAATGCTTCAGCCTCATGTATGCTCTAAACACAATTTGAGAAAGTCCATGCGCGTAGATATTTGGTCAGATGTAGTATGTCCGTTTTGCTATATTGGCAAAAAACGTTTAGAAGCGGTTGCCAAAGAAGCTGAAATTGAGCTTGAAATCCATTGGCATAGCTATCAATTAGACCCAGAAGCACCGCAAAGCCAAAGTATTTCTAATACTGAGCGCTTGGCGCAAAAATATGGTCGCACGTTGGCTGAAGTCGAAGAAATGCAACGTAATATTGCCGATATGGCCAAAGCCGAAGGCATTGAGTTTAATTGGAAACATGCCAATTCAGGCAACACCTTTAATGCCCATCGTTTAATTCATTTGGCACAAAGCAAAGGTTTAGGCAACGAAGCGCAAGAAGCATTATTTTATAGCTATATGACCCAAGGTCTAAAAATTGGCGAACGTGAAACTTTAGAAGACGTGGCTGCACGTATTGGCTTAAATCCTGTGGAAGTCGATGACTTACTCGATGGTAATGAGTTTGCAGATTTTGTGGAATTTGACCAAGAAGTCGCTCGCGAACAACTCAAAGTCACCGGTGTGCCGTTCTTTGTGTTTGACCAACGTATCGCCCTTGCTGGTGCTCAACCCCGTGATGTGTTCTTAAAAGTGTTAGAAAAAGCGCAACAAGCACCTGAGCCACAAACGGCCAACACCAATCAGCAAGACAGCTAATCAATAAATTTGAGAAAAAATTACAATCCCCAAGCTTCGGCTGGGGATTTTCATTTATTTACAAAAACCACCGTGCTTTTTACACACATCTTTTAAAATCCCTTTAGGCTAGTTTATGTACATTTTTAATCATAATGCTAAAACTAGAGGTATCTATGACCAACAATAACGATGTAAATACTTTATTTGACCAAGACCCAAACAAGGAACCTGAAAACAAAGCACAAGACAGCAGTTGCCCAATTAAAAAATCACGTTTTTCTCCGGCAGCAAAAGGTGCATTGATTGGTGCAGTCGCTGGCAGTGTTTTACCGGTGTTTGGTACCATCAGTGGCGCGATTTTAGGTGCTATTGGCGGTAAAGTGTATGAAAAAAAATGCCTTAACAAACCTAAAGCCTAATTTTTAAAATCCTATTGGAGCTTGTGTCCCAAGCTCCGTCACACTTTAGTACTTTTAAGCGTTGCGTTATTGTTTTACTGATCATCAAACTGGCGATCACACCGCCTTCTTGACTGAAAATGTCATGTGTATTTTTGATCTACATACACTAATTGAAGTGCTTTGATTTAAAAGCCTAAAATGGCACACTATTGAAGAAAAGTGCTATGTAATTAAATTTTAAACTGTTTTTTATGACTCAGATTAAACTGTAATATTCTTGCTTTGAACCCATTTTAATGACTATGTGTATAATAAAGATGCACATTTACTCACCTTTTTTGGGGTTAAAACTCTATAATCCTAAGACTGACAATAATTTATTTTGCTATTTTAAATTTGCCTTATGAATGAATTAGAAGCACTACTGCAAGGTCAAATTGCGCCTCAAGCCATTTCTTTAGAGCAATTGGTCCAACTGGCCTTACAATATCCAGACCCAACCACTGCTGAATATGCAGTAATTGATTTAGCAACCAATGTATTGCTCGCCAGTTACCTCAACCAAGCGCAAGAATATCTTTAGAGAAGCCCAATGAAGCCCTTAGATAAAGCATTATTAACGCAAGAATTGTCACAGCTTATTGCAAGTTTGCAAGATGGCGATTTATCTTATTTTGATCATGCTCGCGCTAAGCAACGTATTTTAGCTATCCAATATTTATGCTCTTCCTTATTACATCAGCAAAATTCCCAGCACAACAAAAATCAGTTAGAACCCCTGCTACAAGCACAGGACTTTGTTTATAACTGTCATTATTCTGATTTTTGCTGTGGCATATTCACTCAAGATCAAGAATTAGAACAGGTTCTATACCAACAACCACAATCTACTTGGGCACTGCTGTATGAACCTCAAGAAGGTTGGCAAATTTGGCTGCTGCAAATGCCGAATCAAAAACTGCTGATTAGTGAAAATGGTGAGCTTGAAGAAGTATATGCTTGGCTTGTGGCTCAACAGTTAAAGTATCAATGTTTTACTCTAAACGAGCCTGAACAGACCCACGTGCACCCACTCACCACACAAAAAACAATTCCTCAAGCCGTTCATACTCATCAAGCGGCCAACCCTGCACGGCTAGATGATGCGATTAGCACGAAACTTGATGCGACCTATCAAGCACATATGCATAACATTGAAAAAGCCTTACATATTCCAGTCAGCCATTTTCCTGATTTATTAGAAGAAAAAACGACTCAGCAAATTCAAAGAAGAGTATTACAAGAAACGCGTTTTGATTCAGGTACAACGCCACAACCCATTTCTACCCGACGCTTACGTAAACAAGAAATTGATATTAGTGCAGGACTATCTTTTGATTTAGGTTTAGAACCCCTGCAATTAGACAGCGATCAACCTATAAAGATTCCCCCTTTGTTCACTGCGCCCGAACCCACATTGCCACATCCTTATCAAGAACCGAGCTTTGATTTAATTGATTTTAATACGGCACAAATTAAGCCTGACAATATTGTAAACTCTGCACTAATACAGCCACTTACCCACACTGTAGATCATGCTTTGCCTATTGAATCAAGCTCACTAAAACAAACAAAATCGGCTGTAAATATTTTTGCCACTCAGCCAAGCTTAGATCAGCTAAAACCTCTAGCCTCTGCTGTGACAGCTGAGCAAAATGCTGAATCAGAGCTGCCAGCAAATTTGGCACAGAAAATGATTCTTTCTGCCAAACATAGCAAAAAACCACAGACGCGACCTAACCTATTACTCAATGGCCATAGCTGTCAGGTGATTGCTCTACTGTTTGAAGCTGCACAAGAAAAACAACTTTATCGTTTAAGTCCAGAAAAGATCAGCTGTGACCACGTTGATCTTTTGTTGCACTATACAGATATTGAACATGTATTTGAGCGACCTATTTATCTAGCCGAGCAAACAGATAACCAAGGACGCTTTGTCAAATATTTGGCCTTATTTGGCGCAGTGGGTGAATTACAAGCGATTCGTTTAGCCCATATCTTTAGCCACGCCCAAGACTATAAACTTGCTGCTGTGAGCAGTATTAATTGGGCAAGCTTAGAGAAAAATCTTTTTGATCTAGATGCTTTATTTAATACCTATCAAGCGTTAGCCACCTTGATTTGGGACAACAATCACTACTATCCATTTATCCCTGCGCATTTTCTACAAACACAAAAATTTATTCAATTTGTGGAAACGCCAGCGCATGTCAACACGCCTTTATTATTATTAAAAGAGCGGCAAAAAATTCGTGTTATTCACGGCGATCAGCGTTTAGGTTTATATAGCAATGAAACTGCATATCCTTATCTATTATTGGATCGTCAGCAAGGCATTAGCTGGCAGATGATTCAAGAAGTGATTCAACGCCTACCACAACCGATTGATCCGATTACTTTATATAAGGCAATTTGCACAGAAGCTTCTTAAATTGCTGTAATTTTGTAGCAACAGCTTGCTTTTGGTCGTGCTAATTTCAGACACTGTTTAAAAATAAGTGTAAATCATCAGCATGATTAAAAAAATAATACTCTGTAGCAGCCTCTTGGTATTCACTCACGGCGTTTATGCACAACAGCAAGAGACGTCTCAAGGTTTGTTGTATAAAATTCCACGCATGATTGATGCCACACCAACCCTATTGCCGCAGCAATCTAATCATCCAATTGTGCCAAGTACTCAAATCACAGAAGATCGAACTTGGATTGATCAACAACAAAAAGGTGTACGTCATTGGGTAGATGGCACAGCGCATAAAATTGATGACTGGTTTGGTGTAACCGACCCGAATAAACCCGCTTCGGCCACCTTACGAATTTTGCTCGATAACAAATGGGATGATTATGACGGCTATGAAATTCGACCTCGTGTACGTGGCAAAATCAAATTACCGACTTTAGAGAAACGTTTAAGCTTGGTTTTTGGTGATGACAGCTTGGACGATCAGCTTGACAATCAAGTGACCATTACCAATGAAAATCCTAGCCTTGCTGAAGATAAAAATTATGACCGTGAACGTACCCGTGAAGACAACAGCTCTATTGCGCTAAGATGGAGTAATTTTTCTAAAAAATATGATTTTGAAACTGATGCAGATGTTGGTATTCGCTCAGGTGACGACGTATATTTGCGCTTAAAAGCGGAAAAAGATTGGCAACTACAACATGATTTTGCATTCCATGCCGAGCAAATTTATCGTTATGGAAGCGACAGCGAAAATTATTTACGCACCAATTTAGAATTGGTACATCAGCGTAAAAACGAAGCTTCACTTTCTAATCAATTTGCTTTGGTTTATGCAGATACTTCAGAAGATGATTTAAATTGGTCAAATTATACCTTTAGACAACATCAATTTTTCCAAGGCAATCGTTTTAACTATGGTGTGTATAGCGGGGGTTATTACAACGATAATCAACTGCGCTTAGATAGTTGGGGGCCTTTTATCTCTTGGCGACAACCTGTGTTACGCGAATGGTTTTTCGTACAAACCGATCTTAATTACTTTAATCAAGATCGTGAAGATCAAGACCATCATGTCAGTGCCTTGCTGCGTTTAGAAGCCTTATTTTAGACATTAAAAAGCCCATAAATATGGGCTTTAATTTTAAGATTTTACATGACGCACAACACTGACACGGTCATTACGTTGCTCGCGTAATACGTCTTTATACTGTGAAAACTTATTAATGTCTGTGGTTACAAGTTTTTTAAGTTTCATACGATCATTACGCTGAATCACACGCTCTACGTCTAAGCTGTTAGCTGTTGTCGCAGCAGTGCTCACTTGAACACGATCATTACACTGCTCCATATACGTAACACTGGCCATGCCCTGTGTACTTAAACCAAGCATACCTAAAGCAATTAAACTCAATAGCGATTTCATAACTATTTCACCTGATGACTTATTGATTGGTATTATAGATCAATTTAAAAAAAACAATTCTTTTTTTAGATCAAAAATCAAAGGGATTTTTTAATCTTGATTATCGTTTTTTTGCATGCTACACCCATAAAAAAAGCTCCCCTCAGGGAGCTTTTTTTATCATTTTGCTTAAGCCAATAATAAGTTATTAATACGTTTTACATATTCAGCAGGGTCTTCAGGTAAACCACCTTCGGCAATTACAGCTTGGTCAAAAATTACGTTAGCAAGGTCATCAAATTGGCTTGAGCCTTGTAGTTTCTTCACCAATGGATGGCTTGGGTTGATTTCTAAGATTGGTTTACTCTCTGGAACTGCTTGACCTGCATCTTTGAGCATACGCAACAATTGTGGTGACAATTGACCTTCAGGCGTGACTAAACATGCTGGTGAGTCGACTAAACGTGTGGTCACGCGCACTTCTTGCGTTTTATCTTTAAGTGAACTACTCAGTTGCTCAACCACAGGTTTAAATTCTTCGGCAGCTTGCTCAAGTGCTTGCTTTTCTTCAGCATCTTGTAAATCACCTAAGTCGACTGCACCTTTAGCCACATTTTGCAGGGCTGTACCATCAAACTCATGTACAAACTCCATTGCCCACTCATCTACACGCTCGGTCATGAGTAAGACTTCAATGTCTTTTTTCTTAAACAATTCAAGTTGTGGTGAGTTTTTCGCAGCATTTAGGCTCTCTGCAGTCACGTAGTAAATGGCTTTTTGGCCCTCTTTCATACGTGCTTTATAGTCGCTTAATGAAGTGCTCACGTCGTCATTGTTAGAAGTAGCAAAACGCAATAGTTTTAAGATACGCTCGCGATTGGCAACATCTTCACCTAAACCTTCTTTTAATACAGATGCAAATTCACGATAGAAGGTTTTAAAGTTGTCTTGATCTTTTTCATCTTCAGATTTTGCTAAGCCATCCAGCATAGTTAAAATACGACGTGCATTACCTTCACGAATGGTTTTAACATCACGGCTTTCTTGTAACAGTTCACGACTTACATTCAGCGGTAAATCCGCACTATCGACAATCCCTTGCACAAAGCGTAGGTAGTTTGGAATCAGGTTATCTGCATCGTCCATGATAAAGACGCGTTTTACATATAACTTAATGCCGGCTTTGGCTTCACGGGTAAAGATATTGCTTGGCGCTTTGCTTGGAATATACAACAGTTGCGTATATTCAGTGCTACCTTCAACGCGGTTATGCGCCCACGCCAATGGATTGGCAAAATCATGGGTTAAATTTTTATAAAACTCTTGGTATTGCTCTTCAGTGACTTCGCTTTTATTACGTGTCCAAAGTGCGCTGGCTGAGTTAATCGCCTCCCATTCATCAGTCGTGACATACTGGCCTGGTTTGGCTTCTTCACCTTCTGCCGCTTCTTCTTGTTGCCACACTTGTTTTGGCATTTCAATTGGCAAACTAATATGGTCTGAGTATTTATTAATAATTTGTTTAACTTTAAAGCGGTTTAAATACTCTGTAGCATCTTCACGTAAATGTAAGATGATGTCGGTACCGCGGCTTGGCTTGTCAATGGTTTCTGTTTCAAACTCACCTGTACCTTGGCTGACCCAACGTACACCTTGACTAGCATCGACCCCTGCACGGCGTGATTCTACGGTAATTTTATCGGCTACAATAAAACCTGAGTAAAAACCTACCCCAAATTGACCAATCAATTGTGCATCGGCTTTTTGGTCACCACTTAATTTAGACATAAAGTCTTTGGTGCCCGATTTGGCAATGGTGCCTAAATGCTCAATCGCTTCAGCTTCGGTTAAACCAATACCGTTATCTGAAATAATAATACGTTTATTTTCTTCATCCAAAGTCACACGTACATGTAACTCTGGGTCATTTTCATAATATTCAGGATGGTTAATACCTTCAAAACGTAATTTGTCACAGGCATCGGAAGCGTTAGAAATCAGCTCACGCAAGAAAATTTCAGGATTAGAATATAAAGAATGCGTCACCAAGTGTAGCAATTGGGCAACTTCAGCTTGGAAACTATGTTTTTGTGCGTTTGCTTCGCTCATTGGTCATTCCTCGAATTATAGATGCAATATCTATTGGAGTGACCTTAAAGTTTTTCAATAGTAAAACTTGAAAATTTTTAATTTAAAATGTTTGCGCTTTATAAATACGATTTAAATGTAAATCAATTTTTTGCTGACGCATTTTATATACATCGACTAAACAATTAAGATGATCTTGGCATTGATCCCGTAACTGTAGCCATTTGATTTGCTCTTCTTGAATCATAGAACGGGTTTCTATGGGTACAAGTTTACGTAAAATCGTATAGCTGGTTGCCATTTTAACATCGGCATCATTAATCACACGATGCTCACAGACCGCTTTTTCGGTTGGGGTTTGTGCGCGTTCACAGTTAAAGCTTGCAGCCTTGGTTTGTAAGGTAAAGCATCCCATCAATACTAAAAAAACCCATATTTTCATGATGTCAATCGTCTGTATTTTTTTTGATTTTACGTGATTGACCTACGTGGATGTAGTCAAATTTTGTGAACAATAGTGCGACAATCCATAAAAAAAGCCTCCAAAACGGAGGCTTTTTTTAGTTAAAACTACATATTAGAATTTGTAGCTATAACCTAATGTATATACGATTGGGTCAATATTTAGATCGAATTTACCACCGCCAACATCGTCATGTAATGTGACTTCAGGGCTAATGTCTGCATAACGTACGTCTGCATATACACCCCAATTTTTCGCATCGGCTGGTTGGAAATTAAAACCAATTTGACCTGCCACACCAAATGCTTCTTTCACATCTTTAGCAGCGCCTTCTTCATCCCATGCGATGAATGCTGTACCACCTAGACCAACATATGGTGTAAAGCGTGTTGAGTTTTTAAAGTTGTATTTTGCTGTTAATGTTGGTGGCAAATGCTTAATCTTTGCAACTTTATCGCCATCTAACAACACATCATGATTAAACGGTGTTGCAAGTAATAATTCTGCTGAGAAGTTATCGTTAAAGAAATATTCAACCGATGGTGTAAAGCCGAGTTCGCTATCTGCTTTAACCACGCCTAATGTTGTACGTGTATCGCTTGATGGCGCAAGTGCAGATGCACCCACTTTAACTTGCCATTCGCCTGCCATCGCTGAAGCAGACATCCCCAATAATGAAACTAATGCAATTTGTTTTAACATGAATTCTTTCTCTTTGACTCATTTATTGGGCTATTAAACCTAGAGTTTATTTAAGATGCAACAGGGATAATTTATGTTTCGTTCAACTTATTTATAAATAATTGATTATTAATATTTTTTATTTTAAACCAAGCAACTTAGTCAATTTTAAAACTGTGACCAAGTTGCTTGTATTTTAAACTTAAAATCTGAGTGTTTTTATCAGATTTAGATTTAAAGCACCATGGCTGCAATCCAACCAAATACCATTAATGGGATATTAAAATGGATAAAGGTTGGAATTACACTGTCTTTCATATGGTCATGTTGGCCATCCATATTTAAGCCAGAAGTGGGTCCTAAAGTAGAATCCGATGCAGGCGAACCGGCATCACCAAGCGCTGCGGCTGTACCAATAATGGCAATCGTGGCTGCTGGGCTAAAGCCAAACTGCAAGCAAAGCGGTACATAAATAATGGCAAGAATTGGCACAGTCGAGAATGATGAACCAATACCTAAAGTGATTAATAAACCAATCAGTAGCATCCAAAATGCAGCTAAACCCTGGCTATTGCCAATCCACTGTACTGAAGCTTCAACCAATGCAGGTACTTGGTTGGTGGCTTCAATCACCGAGGCAAAACCTTGCGCAGAAATCATAATAAAGCCGACCAATGCCATCATACGCATACCGCTAATAATCACGTCGTCAGCTTCTTTCCACTTAAAGATTCTAGCACAGCTTAAAATTGCTACACCTACCAAACCGGCCAAGATCATCGAATCTGAATACAATTGCACTGCAAGGGTTGCAATCACTGCAAAGCCTGCCATGTACATAGTAAATGCTGCAATTTTGGGTGCACCGTTGGCATCTGTATCAATCTGTTGAGCAATGCTGGCTGAAGCTTCAACATGCACATCTTTATATTGGCGTTTTTTACGATAACTAAAGAAAATTGCAATCAACAAGCCCACTAACATTCCCAATACAGGAATGGCCATAGCAGATGGAATTTGATCGTAGCTAATTTTAAAACCGTATGGCTCACCAAAGTTATTGATATTACTGCCTAAAATATCATTTAAGAAGATCGCACCAAACCCAACCGGTACCAACATATAAGTTGCCACCAAACCAAAGGTTAATAAGCAGGCAATTAGACGACGGTCAAGCTGTAAGTGATTAAAAACACTTAGTAATGGTGGAATGAGTACTGGGATAAATGCAATGTGTACGGGTAACACGTTTTGCGAACACACCGCTGCAAGTGCAATGGTAAAAAATAAAATCATTTTTACTTTTTGTTGTGCTTTAGCATTGGCATCGCCTTTAAGTGCTTTAATCAGCTTATAAGCCAAAAGATCAGGTAAACCTGAACGGGCTAAAGCCAAGGCAAAGGCACCAAGTACACCATAAGCTAAGGCAATTTGTGCACCGCCACCTAGACCATCATTAAAAGCATCAAGCGTACCTTGCAGTCCTAAGCCTGCGAGTAAACCACCTGTTACAGCACCAATAATCAGTGCAAATACTACGGGAACACGAGCTAATGAGAGGCCAAACATCACCCCGATAGCAGCAAGAATCGCGAACATAAGAAAAGGGAGGGAGTAATTAAAAAGCTATTTTATCAGAGTTTGCAAAAAAGAGCTGTTTGATAAGACAAGGGGTCATTTAGCTTAAAATTAAATGAATCACAGCGCTCAAAAAAAAGCATCCTAATGATGCTTTTTTTAAACTTAATCAATTAACGATTTTTTTGTTCAAGCGCAGCACCGGCACCACCACCTAATGCGCCACCTATGGCTGCACCGGCATTACCACCAAAAACGCTTTTACCTACTGCTGAACCAATTGCACCGCCCACACCACTATAAGTTGCATTACGGTTAGAACCACCTTGGGTCTTGCTACCAACTGCAGCACCTGCACCACCACCTACAGCAGAACCTAAACCACCACCGACGCTATTTCCAAGGCCACCACCCACTGCACCACCTAAAGCAGCTGCGCCAATGCGTTGTTCATTGGCACTCATACTTTCACAACCGGTTAAAGTAAACATGGCTAAAGTAGCTGCTGCTGTTAATCCAAGTAATTTTTTCATCTTGATCATCCTAATACAAAGCTTTTCAGTTTAGTTTAAAACCTATTGTAAGACGAATACGCGTTAAACTGTTAAAACCTGCTTCATAATTGCTGTAATGATGTAAATGCCTAGTCTAAAGCACTTAAGCTTAGCTGTTTTTAATTGCTCTGTTCTAAAATTACCACATCACTGGTCACCACGCCATTTTCAGAATCAACTTTATGCGTGATTTGTTGTGTGCCCTTTGGGTCTTTAGTTTGATCAAGTTGTAATTGACGTTTTACAGGTTGAGCTTCACCACGACGAAATTCCATGCCCGCAGCATCAATATGTTTGGTTTCTGAGAGCAACTGCCCTTCTTGACTTAAGCGTTTGGTTTCTTCAATTTTAAAGGTCGGTACAATCATACTGCCACGACGAATTACAGGTGGCGCCATCGTCGCATCAGAAAAATTCATATCTTTATCGGCCATATAAATTTCTTTAGCCACAATATCTTTGCCTTTGTTGGTCACTTCAAACACGGTGGCTTCTGTGGTACGTACAGGTTCTTGCCCTTCAATTTTACGAATGACTTGGGTTTTGACTACAGGCACCACTGCGCTGTCAGGCACAGTAATACTGGTTGGCATAGGTTTGGTATCGGCTGCCATGGTATGTGTTGCAATTAAGCTTATTGCTACAGTTAAAAGTTTTGCTTGAATTTTCATGTATTGCCCCATTAATTGGTTAATTTTTTAAAAGTTTTTATGATGTGTACTTTTACTATAAGTAAATTTTAAATTTACGCCAAGCACTAATCTTAAAATTAAAAAAGACGCCATAAAAGCGTCTTTTAGATTATTGAAATGGGTTTTGTGAGATTTTAACTTTTACAGGTGCTTTACCTTTACGCACTTCTTGACCACGTGAACATAAATATTCAAACACCATTTTTTCACCTTTGGCTTTAGGTGCTAAATAAATTTTTTCCAAATTCTGCATGACAGAGGGTTCATAATCGATATAAATACGATTAATATTTTCATCATATTTGATTAGTGGATTATCCATTTGTGTCACATAAATCATGCGACACTCTTGTTCTTCTTTAAACGCCATATGTTTAATCAAATAACGTAACGGTAAAAGAATTTCAGCCAATAATTCTTTTTCTTCATCATTCAATTTTTGAGGATTAAGAAGTTTTACATGTGCTACAAGTTGTTTTAGATGCGTTGTGACTTTTGATTCAATTTCTAAAATTTCAGCTTGATAGTTTTGCCACTTTTGTTCAGCTTCAGGATTTTTTTCAAGCAAAGATGGGCGAATTCAAACATGAGGTGCGACAGTTTGAAAAGTCTTATGATAATCAACAAGCTGAGCAAATTTCTCTAATGGTGTAAGCCAATCTAACGCTTTTCTAGG